>Ga0075163_10001825_pt1 | contig 28817 bp, 19 predicted proteins | sample JI1023141ADNA_FD_71478 | JGI IMG/M metagenome (GOLD analysis project Ga0075163, IMG submission 71478) | Wastewater effluent complex algal communities from Wisconsin, to seasonally profile nutrient transformation and Carbon sequestration -... | ecosystem: Engineered > WWTP > Effluent > Algae...
CCAGCCGCCCGCCGGCGCCGGTCGGGGTCAACCCCGGGACCGTGGCCGACGGGACCCGGTGGTCCGTCCCGCTCCCGCGCGCGCTCCCTGCCGCCCGGACCGCGCCCGCGGCGTCCGCGTCCACCGGACCCACGCGGCATCGCTGGGAACCGTCGCCGCCGTCGGCGAGACCGACGCCCGCCCCACCGTCGCCGTCGCCCGGGCTCGCCCCGCTGCCGCAGCCGACGCCGCGGCTCCCCGTCGAGCCCCCGGCTCCGGCGCCGCAACCCGCCCCCGCCGGGGCCCCGCCGCCGCTCCCGTGGCCCGGGAGGGCGCGAGCGACCGGCCCCGGGCCCCTCGCCGACGCCGACGGACTGCCCCCATTACGCTCCGCTCCGGCGACCATCACCCTCCCGCAGGTCGTACAGACCATCCAGAGGGTCGTCGAGCAGACGGTCACCGAGGAGGTCGCGCGCGCGACGGCCCGCACGAGGGCCGCCCAGGCGCCCGCGCCCGCCCCGGCGCTCGAGATCAACAGCGAACAATCCGTCCGCAAGCTGATGGCCGCGATGCGGCAGATCGAGCAGGACGAACGCCTCCGCGGCGGAAGGCACGGCTGAGCCGCGGTCGAGGAGAACACCCATGATAGATTTGCCGGTCATTCGCGGATTCATCGCCAACGTCGACGTGATCCCGCCGCTGATTTTCACGTTCCAGTTCAACCCGAGCTCGATCAGCGACAACAAGAAGGTGACCTACGTCGATCAGAACTCGGCGCTCTGCGGGAACGCGCCGGGCAAGTTCTACGTCGGCGGCGGCGACCGCATCATCTCGTTCTCGTTCAACCTGCACGGGCTCGAGACCGGCCTGAACCCGACCAACCCGACCGGCGTCGACAACGGCATCTCGACCGAGCTCGCCAAGCTGCGCTCGTTCCTCTACCCGCGGGCCGACGCCTGGCTGGCCTCGGGCGCGCCCGGCGGGCACCGCATGGCCTCCCCGCCGACCTGCTACTTCGGATTCGGCCTGAAGGTCCTCGAGGGCACGATCATCGATATGCAGATCAACGAGACGCAATTCAACGCCACGCTCGCGCCGGTCCGCGCCGACGTGTCCGTGACCATCGCCGTCGACGAGAGCGACGGCAACAAGCTCTACGAGCTCGACAAGCAGCACCGCAACGTCCTGTCCGCGCTCGGCCTGCAGAGCGTCAAGATCTTCTGAGGAGCCCCATGCCTGTCTCGGTCGTATCGCGATACAACAACGTTGAGACCCTCAGCGACGAGGAGGGGCGCCTCTACATCGCCCAGCGACCCGTGCCCCCGCTCGCGGCCCCGCCGGGCAGCGTCCTCCACGTGCTGATCGGCGGCGAGACCCTCGATCAGCTCGCCCTGCGCTACTACGCCCGGGAGGACCAGTGGTGGCGGATCGCCGACGCCAACCCCGGGCGTCACCCGTCCGACTGGGGCGCCGGCGACACCCTCGTCATCCCGCCCTTCACCAAGGCCCGCTAGCGCGCGGAGTGAGCGATGCCTGAAAGCCTCTTCTACCAGATCATCCTCAGGGCCGGACCGGCGGAATACGACCTGTCGAGCGACATCTCCTCGCTCACCTGGGACCAGAACGACGAGCTGCCCGATCGGCTGACCCTGCAGGTGCCCGACCCCTACAAGGTGCTCAGCCACGCGCTCCGGGAGGGCACGCACGTCGAATTCGCGTTCGGCACCGACGTGCGGCACCCGATCGTGTTTCGCGGGCGTATCTACGCCGTCACGGCCCGGATCGCCCCCTCGGGCCTGCAGACCCTGACCGTCCGCGCCGAGGACCGCGCCGCCGAGCTCGGGCTCAAGCGGTTCCCCGGTCGCACCTTCAAGAACGAGCCGCTCTCGGCCGTCGTCACCAAGATCCTCGAGTCCTACGAATTCAGCAAGAAGACCGTCTCGGTCGGGCCCGACCCCAAGCTCGACATCGTGGTCCAGCACGACGAGAGCGACCTGGAATTCCTGCAGGAGCTCGCCCGCACCTACGGCTGCACGATGTTCGTCAGCCAGGGCGTCGGCGGCGAGGAGATCAACTTCGTCGGCCTGGCGAGCCTGGTGGCGCTGCCCCCCTCGTTCGTGTTCGCCCACGGCCGTCTGGGCGTCGACAACACCCTGACCGAGTTTCAGGGCCAGGTCGACGCGCGGCGCGCCCAGAACCGGGTGATCATAAAAGGCAAGGACACGGACAGCGAGCCGATCGATCCCAAGGCGCCGCCGGAGCCCGTGGACCCGTTCTTCGAGGAGAACATCGCCGCGATCCAGGACCAGGCCAAGGTCCAGCGCCTGAAGACCTTGATCCAGAACGCGAGCGTCGCCGCCGGCGAGGTGACCATGCTCAAGAACGGCACGGGCGGCGCCCAGGACCAGATCCTCTACCGCAGCGGCATGAACGCCGACGAGCTCAAGATGCTGCGCGAGAACTGGATCAGCGTCAACGCGCTCGGCATGACCGGCGACGGCACCTGCGCCGGGCTCCCGGACCTGCGCGCCCGCGCGATGATCGAGCTCAACGACGTCGGCGGTCGCTTCTCGGGGAGATGGTACGTCTCGGAGGTCGTGCACACGCTCGGCGGCGAGGGCTTCGACACCCGGTTTCATTGCAAGAGGTGACCGATGTTTGGCACACCCAGGAAATATTACGGCAAGCTCAAGGCGGTCGTCGTCGACAACGCCCCCGAGGACGCCGAGGTGCCGGGCGCCATCAAGGTCCGCATCGATCGATTCCTCGAGCTCGAGCCCGGGAGCACCACGAGCGTGAAGCCCCGGGAGTGCGTCGCCAACCCGTGCCTCCCGCCGGGCGCGTTCATCATCCCTGCCGTCGACGCGGGCGTGTGGGTCGAGTTCCTCGACGGCGACCTGCGCAGCCCGATCTGGACCGGCGTCCATTACCAGCCGGAGGCCGCGCCCGCGACCCCCGAGGGCGGCCAGCCCGGGCCGGATCATCGGCTGCTGCGCAGCGTATCCGGCCACGTCCTGTGCTTCGACGACACGTCCGGGTCGGAGCGCATCGTCCTCCAGGACCCCAACAAGAACGTCCTGACGATGAGCAAGGACGGCGTCCAGATCAACTGCGGGGACAGCGTCTCCCTGACGCTGACGAGCAGCGCGATCGAGCTCGCGTGCGGCGCCGGCAACTCGCTCACCCTCGACAGCAGGGGGCTGGCCTACAACGGCAAGCTGCTGCTGCTCGACGCGCTGATCCCCCTGCTGGTCGCCCACAAGAACCCGCCGAACGCGGTCGCGCCGGACCTGGCGACCTTGCCCATGGACACGACGATCGTCTCCAAGAAGTCGTGAGCCCGTACTTTTCCGCTGTTGAAGAGAGGAGTCTGTCATGTCCGACCCGGTTCACGGATTCAACTTTCCCTTTCGGATCGACCCGCTCTCCGGCCGTGTGGTCGGGGAGAGCGGCGACGAGAAGCTCCGCGAGAACATCGTGCACATCCTCATGACGGGGATCGGCGAGCGCGAGATGCGGCGCACCTACGGCGGCGGGCTGCATCAGCTCGTCCACGACCCCAACAACGATCCGCTGCGGGGCATCGTCCAGCACCAGATCGCCAAGTCGCTCGGCGTCCTCGAGCCGCGGATCGCCCTTCAGGACGTCCGCATCATTCAAGACGAGGGGACGCTCTACGTTCAAATCAGATACATCGTGCGCAGCACGAGGCAGGCTCAGACTTTCTCCGTGCCCTTCGGGCCGGCGGGCGCGCTCTGACCGATGGATGGGTGGAACATGACGACGAAACCACAGCCGAGGATCGACTACACGAGCATCGACTACGAGTCCCTCCGCAGCGCGATGCTGGAGCTCGCGCGCGAGCGCCTCCCCGAATGGACGGACCACTCCCCGAACGACCTCGGCGTGACGCTCCTCGAGCTGTTCGCGTCGATGGGCGACTCGCTGTTCTATTACATGGACCGCGTCGCGAACGAGAGCTACCTCTACACCGCGCAGGAGCGGCGCTCCGTCGTCAATCTGCTGCGCCTGATCGGCTATGAGCTGCGTCCGCCGATGCCGGCGAACGCGAACCTGACCCTGCTGTTCCAGGACACGGCCGTCTCCAAGGTGGTCGTGATCCCCACGGGCGCGTCCTTCGCCACCAACGCGAAGGCGACCGGCACCCCGATCGGGTTCCAGTTCCTGCGCCTCCCGATCTCGGTCGACCTCCTCAAGCTCCCCAAGCAGACCGTCGCCGGGACCGTGTACCGCAGGTATGTCCTCCCCGTCATCCAGGTCGATCAATTCGTCACGAACGAGGTCCTCGGCTCCTCCGACGAGTCGGCGCGCCAGCGCTTCGCGCTCGCGCAGAAGCCGCTGATCGACGGGACGCTGACGCTCACCGTGCTCCAGCCGGGGCAGCCGGCCAAGGTCTGGCGCCGGGTCGACTCGCTGCTGCAGAGCGGCCCTCAAGACGCGCATTACTCGGTCCGCCGCAACGAGCACGACGTCGCGTTCGTCGAGTTCGGCGACGGCATCCGCGCCCGTCCGCCCGTCCGCGGGCGCAACAACCTGCTGGCCAGCTACGCCGTCGGCGGCGGCGCGAAGGGCAACGTCCCGGCCGGCTCGATCACGGATATCAAGCTCGCGATCGACAGCCTCAAGAAGGTCTACAACGAGCAGGCCGGGAACGGCGGCGTCGACCGCGAGACGATCCCGGAGGCGGTCGAGCGGGCGCCGCGACAGTCCCGGTCGATGGGCCGGGCCGTCACCGCCTCCGACTTCGAGGCCCACGCCAGGAGCTTCGGCGTCGCCAAGGCGCGCGTCGAGGTGCAGGGCACCCTGGTCAAGCTCTACATCGCGCCGGCGGGCGGCGGCTACTCGAACGACCTGCTCAAGGACGACCTGCTGGCGTACCTCAACGAGCGGCGCATGCTGACCACGCGCGTCGATCTCCGCGATCCGACCTACGTCACGATCAAGATCGCGGCCGTGGTCGAGGTCGAGCCGTACTTCTACAGGGACGAGGTGAAGGCCCGCGTCGAGCGGGCGGTCGGCGAGCTGCTGAGCTTCGACCGCGTCGACTTCGGCGACACCGTCTACATCAGCAAGGTCTACGAGGCGATCGAGGCGATCGAGGGCGTCGCGGGCGTGGAGGTGACCTTCTTCGGCGTCGGCGACGAGAGCTCGAGCCAGGGCTCGATCAAGCTCAAGTTCGGCGAGATCCCGAGGTTCGTCGGTTTCCTGGGTGACGACCTCAAGGTCAATGGAGGCAAGTGAATGTTTGCGGTCAAGTCCGATATTCGCGGGCGTCGGATCGCCCTCAGCGCCGAACATTCGCGCGGCTACCTCGAGGCGGCCCCCGCGATCCGCGTGGTCCGGGAGCAGGACGGCGCCCCGGCCAAGGCGAACGGCGGCCTCGTGCTGTTCGACGCCCACCGCCAATTCGGCGACCCGGCCGCGCCGAGCGTCGGCGCGCGGCGGGTCCGCGGTCTGACGAGCAACGCCGTCCGGGACGGCGGCCTGGCGGAGTTCGAGCTCTGGGAGGCCCACTATCGCTCGGATCCCAACAACCCCAACCTCCTGGTCCCGAAGCACCTCCACGTCGACATCTGGGACAGCGAACAAAAGCAGCTGAAGGAGCACCGCTTCACCGAGATCACCGCGGCCTCGACGCAGGTCAGCCAGGTCGGCCCGTGGACGAAGACCACCACCACGTACCTCAGCGACGGCGACTTCACCGCCGAGGTCGAGCTGTGGTCCGCCCCCGGACAGTCGCCGTACGCGATCTACTCGTCGGTGTATAACGACCCGATCCAGGCCACCTACGACGTCGAGGAGACCTGGACGACGACGCACACCTTCGACCCGGACCTCCCGGTCCTGGCGGACAAGGTCACCAGGCCGCAATTCGCGGCCAGCTTCGCCTGGCAGCGCGGCGGCGCGACCGTGCTCTCCGGAGCGCTGAGGAACATCCGCCACCCCGAGCTCGGCGGGCATCAGCTCTCGCTCGCGCTGTCCGACGCGGTGCCCTCGGCGGCAGGGGCCGCGCCCGGGCTCGACCCTCACACTTACTACTATTACGCCCTGATGCTCGAGGCCGTGGGGCCTGACGGGCCCGAATTCGACGGCGTGCCCGTGGCCCGCGGCGCCGCGATGGCGACGGGCGAGTACGGGGAGGGCGAGCGCCTCTACCAGCGCCTGCCGGCGATCCACCGGGCGTACGACGAGCCTGACGCGAAGGTGCAGGGTCAGGGCCAGCTGCGCCGATTCCTGCAGATCTTCGGCGGCGCGCTCGACCAGGCCCGCGGCTTCACCGAGGGTCTGCACTTCCGAAACGACGTGTTCAACGTCGACCGCGCGAGCCTGCCGCAGCTCGCCCACTGGATCGGCTGGGACGTCGACCGCACCAATCCCGGCGAGGTCCAGCGCAACGACGTGCTGCTCGCCAGCGACATCTTCGAGCGGGTCGGGACCGAGGCGGCCCTGAAGGCGCTGATCTCGCGGGCGACGGCGTGGGACTTTCAGATCCGCGAGTTCCACAAGAACGTCGCCTTCACGAACGAGCGTCCGGTCGGCTACTGGGACATGTGGGAGGCGCTGAGCCTGAACGGGGTCGACTTCGTCTCGAGCGTCGACCACAACAATCCGAACCCGCGACGGCTCGCCGGTCGGCCGGCGCTGGTCGTCGGCGGCGGCACCGTGTGGGAGTTCTGGCACGAGTTCTCGAGCGGCCGGCGCGAATTGTGGGCCGGTTGGCCGCTCCTCAACCATCCCCCGCTCCCGGTGGCGGCCGACCCCCTGGACGACCCCGACAGCGTCGACGAGTCGCCCGCGGCGATCCTCGACGGCAACGTCCTGCGCCTGTTCTGGAGCTCCAACCGCGGCGGCAACTGGAACCTCTGGACGCGCACCGTGCCGCAGAGCTACGCGGGAGGACCCCTGGTCGGCGTCGGCGACCCCGAACCGGTGACGAACCATTCCGCCGACGAGCGCAGCCCGGCCGCCGTCGTGCAGCCGCACGAATCGGACCCCCTGCTCGACCGCCTGTGGCTGTTCTGGCAGTCGAACCGGCGCGGACCTACCGACATCTGGGCGCAGACGCGGGTCGGGGGGCTCTGGAGCGAGCCGAGCCGCGTGACCAGCGCGCTGGTCGCCGACCGCACCCCCGCCGTGGCGCTCGACGCGGGCGCCCCGATGCTGTTCTGGAGCGCGACCACCGAGCACGGCTGCCGTCTGTTCACCTCCAAGCTGAAGACGCCCACCGGCGAGGAATGGAGCGCCCCCGTCGAGGTCCTGGCCCCGGGCGAGACGAGCTCGACCTCGCAGTTTCGCGACGAGTCGCCGTGCGCGGTCCAGTTCCAGAGCGGGCTGCGTCTGTACTGGCACTCCAACCGCAGCGGATCATGGCAGCTGTGGACCCGCGTGAAGACGGTGAACGGCTGGAGCCCCGCGACGCAGGTCCTCGAGCTCATCGCGCTCCAGAAGACGCGCATGGTCGACGCCAAGGAGCCCGCCGCGGTCGTTCATAACAATCAGCTCCGGGCGTGCTGGCGGGCGCAGCGTCGGGGCGAGGGGTTCACCACGCGGACCATGTTCGCCTCGGACCAGACGAGCCGCGAGGCCATGGCCCAGATCGGCGACTGGAACCATTACACCCACGACGCCGGGCGTCAGCAAGGGGACTGGTACGCCCTGGACACGATCGGCATCTACGTGAAAGCGCCGCCTAAACCCGCCGACGTCACCCTCGAGAAGTTCGGCGAGATCGTCGACAACGAGATGGACCTCGTCCGCAACTTCGTGGAGCCGTATCGACCGGCCACGGTGCGCATCGTGTGGTTCAAAGTCATGCCGCCGCAGTCCTGAGCGCCACGGCGCAGCGAACGATACAGGAGAGATCATGGGCAACTTTTCGAGAAATCCCGACGATGAACTGAACAACGCCGTCGACAAGAAGTACGTCGGCGTGCGCATCGAGCAGAACGTTCCGCTGCTCGAACGCGACCTCAACCTCGCCACCGACCTGCTCGGCGCCAACCTGCGCGGGCTGATCCAGGAGTACATCGGCGACGGCACCGGCATCGGCAACGACGGGGCGTTCGCGATCACGCCGGCCAGCCCGGTCGGGAACGACTTCAAGATCGGCGCAGGCACGATGCTCGTCGGCGGGATCGAGGTGGTGGCGCCGCCGCAGATGCGATACTCCACCCAGACCGGCGCGCCGCCCCTCAAGGTCCCGGTGGGGCAACGCGTCGACACCGTGTACATCGACGTGTGGCTCGGCGAAGTGGTTGCCGACCAGACCGTGAACGTCGACCTGCTCAACGCCGACGACATCCAGATGCCCACGTCCGTGCGCCTCCGGCCGTCCTGGGCGGTGCGCGTCGCCGAGGGCTCGGACTCGGCCATCCCGGCGGCCGACCAGAAGAAGGGCCACGCGTACTGCATCCTCGCGGTGCTGACGCGCGTGGGCGCCGAGATCGAGGTCGCCGAGATCTCGGACCGGCGCTACCAGCGGCTTCAGCTCGTCGACCTCATGACTCGCGTCGCCGCCGTCGAGCAGGACATCGCGCTCCTCATGAACGCGTTGAAGCCGTCGTTTTGGGTCGCGCGCCCCTTCGACAAGCCGAGCGGCTACAACGGCCGTGAGATCGTGCTCTACGGCAAGAACTTCGACATCGGCGATGTCCAGGTCACCGCCGGCAACGGGCAGAGCCTGGTGGCGGTGGAGATCGTCGGCGATCCGCAGCCGAACGCGATCACGGTGTTCTTGCGGACCACCCTCAACTTCCCCTACGGCATCCCGCCCGTCGGCGACATCACGTTCCACGTCAAGACCGCCCTCGGCACGGCGACCAGCCCGGAGTTTCGTAACTGGGGCCCCCCGGTCTGGAACGCCAACACGCCGTTCACGCCGGACCTCATTCCCAACGGCCAACCCTTCGTGATCAACGGGGCGTTCCTCGACGCACCGGGCCTCGAGGTCCAGGTCCAGCTGGCGAGCAACCCGAACGGCCCGTGGATCCCCCTCGGGGTCAGCCAGCCGACCGAGACGACGGTCCATGTGACAGCGCTGCCGATGTGGGACACGTTCTACAAGATCCGCATGCGCAGCGAGGTGGCGCAGAGCTGGACGGTGTACGGATCCTCCATCAAATCGGTCGTGGTGCTCCAGTTCCCATGATGCAGGCGGGCCCGACCTCGTCGCCTCAACGTCTCACCGGCGAAATCACCCATGCCCAACTTCTCCAAAGACCCGCAAACTGTGCTCGGCGCCAACGTCGGCCAATCCTACGTCGGCGCCCGGCTGATGCAGGGCGTCCCTCTGCTCGACCGTGATCTCAACCTCCGGGGCGAGCTGGTCGCGGCGGCCATCCGACAGGTGTTCAGGCGCCACATCGGCGAGGGGACGCCCTTCGGCGCCGGCAACAGCTTCGCCATCACGCCGCCGAATCAGCCCGGGAACGACTTCTTCATCAACGCCGGCGCGATCTTCGTCGGCGGGATCGAGGTCAAGGAGAACGTCAGCTTCTCATACTCGAATCAGCCGCCGATCGCTGGCCAGCCGGGCCTCCCCGCGCTGACCGGCAGGGCCAATCTTCAGCTCCCGCGCAGCGACCTCATCTACCTCGATGTCTGGCTCGGACAGGTCGACAGCGCCCAGGACCCCGCGCTGTTCAATCCGAACGACGTCGAGATGGAGACGGCGGTGCGCCTGATCCCGCGCTGGCAGGTCCGCGTGGCGGAGGGGCAGAACATCCAGGCGGCGCCGCTGCCGCAGATCCCCGCGCCGCAGCCGGGGCACGTCCATTACCTCCTGGCGCAGCTGAACCGCACCTCGCTCGTGAACGACCAGATCACCGCGCCCATGCTCGTGGACAAGCGGGCGAAGAATATCTGCATGTTCCCGCTGCTGGGCCGGGTGGCGACGGCCAGGGCCAGCACGGATCTGCTCAAGAAGTACCTCGGCCCGACCTTCGCGCCGCACCCGTACAGCCACGAATACGGCTTCGAGGGCCGGTGCCTGACGATCCACGGGTATCACCTCAACGCCGGCGATGTCACGGTCGAGTTCCGTGAGGCGGACGCGAGCGCGAACGCCCCGTGGACGCCGGGCACGATCGTGGATGTCCCCCAGGCCGGCTCCGTGACCGTCCGGATCCCCGCGGGCGTGATGGGCGCGACGAAGGTCGCCATCACCAGCGGCGTCTCCAGGGCGGTCGCGACCAAGACGCTCTACATCTACGGCCCCCCGCAATTCGCCGCGATGCCGCGCTACCAGGGCCACGAGGGCGGCCTCGTGCAGGTAGTGACGAAGGGCCACCAAATTTCTCCGCTGTCGACCCACGCCAACAAGCCGGTGACGCTCTACGGGGAGTTCTTCGACATGCCCGGCGCGGTCGTGGAAGTGTGCCCGGAGGGCACGAACCAGTGGAAGAAGGTCATCATCGTGCCCGGCAAGGCGACGGCCACGACGCTCCAGATCAACGCGCCGCTGACCAGCGGTGATCATGTCGTTCGGGTAACGACGCCTGCGAGCCCGACCCCCGCCGTGAGCACGGAAATGCTCTACGTCCACCCCTAGCGCCGTCCACTCAGCTCACTACGAGGCCATCATGACGTTCTTCTCTCCGATCCAATCAGGCATCGTCCCGATGGAGATCCTCGGGTCCGACTGCCAGCCGGGCAGCCCGAATTTTGAACCTCCATACATCTTTCCTCACTACGCCGGGGGCGTCCCGGAGCTGCTGAGCTCCGAGCTCAAGGACGAGGACCAGCACAGGTACGTCGCGCTGTGGCTGCCGGCGCCGGTCAGCCACTCCCCCGCGAGGAGCGTCACGATCTGCTGGAAGTACGGCTCTTTCCCGAATGAGCCGGTCGAGCCGCCGAAGTTCCAGGTGGTCGGCTACAGCTGCCCGGCGCGGCCGACGAACGGTACGGGCCAATTCTCGTCGCCGTGGCCGGTGTCGGCCAACCTCAGCGCCCTGAAGGAAGGCGCAGACCTCACCGGCGTCCCGAACCCCACCTTCAGCCGCCAGCTGACAGTGGTGAAAGACGTCCTGGGCCTCGCCGACACGTCGCTGGACGATGATGTGCTGTGCTTCCTGCGCGTGAGCCTGCCCTACCCGAACGACGGCGCCGCTTCGATCTCCCTTCGCTTCAAGATTCTGGGTCTCGCCGTGGATCAGTGGTGATCACCGCAGACTGGAGGCATTCGTGACGCTTCAATCGACCATCAAATCCGGGACGGTCCCGCTGAAACTCCTCGGGTCGGAGTCCAACAACCTCGGCTACAACGCCGCGTACCCCTCGGGTGCGCCGTTCCCGGGCGGGTGGGCCCCCCTGATTCAGACCACCGAGCTCGCCTCCTTGACCACCCAGAAGGAGGTCGCGCTGTGGCTGCCGCTGCCGCTGTCGAGCAAGACCGAGGTCCCGCGGCGCAGCCTCTCGATCTCCTGGCGCTACAACAGCTACAGCGCGAACTCCGGGTCGGTGACCATGGTCCCCGGGTTCCAGGTGCGGGTCCTCAACATCCCCTGGCGGCCGCCGGGCTGGGACGGTCAGTTCCTCACGACCGGCGACGCGCAGTCCACCAAGCTGTCCGAGGAGATCTTCGGCTGGGATCATGACTCCGTCGCCCGCGTGACGACCATTACGTCGATTCAGGGCGTCTCGACGATGGGTGCGAACGGCGAGGACATGCAGTGCTACCTGCGGGTCAGGCTCCCGTGCAAGAAGTCGGGGAGCGTCCTCTCCATCAAGCTTCAGATCCTCGGGCTCGCGGTCGACCAGTGGTGAGGTGAGCGCGGCCGGACGCGCTCGCGTCGACCGCCCGAACGTCGCCGTGGACCAGCGATGAGATTGAACGAGGCAACATGAGCAAGTCGAACCGTGGTCCCGAGATCCAGCGTGAGAAGGTGCAACAGCCGACGCAGCAGCGGCAGGCGCCGGAGCGTCGCGGCGAGGTCGCTGCGCCGCTCGCCGTGCTGAGCGCGGCGATCGGCGTCGGCGGGGAGGGACCCGGGGAGGGCGCGGCCGGGCGCTTGCCCGCGGCCCACGGCATCGCGGCGCTGCGCGGCCTGAACAGGGTCCTCGGCAATCACCTCGCCGGTCAGGCCACGTCACCGCGCCCGCCCGGGACCGCCGCCCGTGCGCATGGCGCCCGCAAGTCGTCCATCGTCCAGGCGAAGCTGTTCGTCAGCAGCGAGTGCGATCCGCTCGAGAAGGAGGCCGACGCGCTGGCCGACGCGCTTCTGCGTCCCCTCGAGCTCTCGCCGCCGCCGCGCGCCGACGGGCCCGGCGACGGTCCGACGCGGGCCGCGGGCGGCCCAGCGATCGAGTGGACGTTCGCGCCGAGCGCGGCCCAGGCGGTCGGTCTCGACGTGCCGGAGGAGCTCGGCGCCCGGCTCCTGGCCCTCGAGTCCGGCGGGAGCCCGTTGATGGCGGACGAGCGCGCCTTCTTCGAGGCGAGGTTCGGCGTCGATCTCGCGGACGTACGTGTCCACGCCGACGCCGCGTCCGCGGGGCTGTGCACCGCGCTTCAGGCCCGTGCATTCGCCCACGGGCGGCACATCGCGCTCGGGAGCGAGGCGACGACCCTCGGCACGGCCGACGCGCGGCGGCTGATGGCGCACGAGCTCGTGCACGTGCTTCAACAGGGCGCCCTGCCGCTGCGCCCCCACGCCGGGGGCGAGGCGCTCGCCGACGGGCCGGCGCCGCGCCGCTATCAGCTGAGCCACGGCCACGAGTCCGTGGTCATGCGCGACGCCCTGCACCGCTACGAAGAGAACGGGATCATCGTCGAGGCCGACCTCTCGAAGGGGGTCATCAGGGTCTATCGCGCCAACCCGAACGCCCCGGGGAAGATCATCGGTATCGCCGAGGTCGTGCCGCCCAAGGGCTCCGGGGAGCATGAATACGCCCGGATCAGCGCGAACCTGCTGAAGAAGAAATGGACGCAGTCCGCGACCAAGGTCGAGCTGACACCGGACGGCGGCTACAAGATCGTCCCGACCACGGACGCCGACCTCCCGAAGGATCCGCCCGGCACCCCGGTCAAGTCTACATTTCAGGTGGTCACCCCGGAGGGCTTCACGGTTCGGCCGTACAATTCGGCCAGCCAGACGGTCACCCACAGGCAGGAGACCCAGGCGGAGCGGGCGCTCATCGCCGACGAGCGGGACGAGGTCACCCGATTCCTCGAGGAGCAGGCGACGAAGGAGCTCAACGAGCAGATCGCCGAGTACAACAAGCACAGCCTCACCCCCATCTACAACTACGACCCGTTCGCCGTCGGCTTCTCCCTCGACGAGGGGCAGCGCGCGAGGCTGGCCGCGCGGGTCAGCACCCGCGAGGAGGTCGTCGCGCTCCGAAACAGCCCGGAGTTCCTGCAATGGAAGGCCAGGAAGGAGGCGGACGCGGCGAAGTGGCGCGCCTACGCGGAGATCGCCAAGTTCGAGGAGGAGTACATCAGGACGCACAGCGACGTGGCGATGGGGCACATCGTGACCCGCGCGGAGGCCCACAAGGCGTGGTTCGACGCCAAGCGGGCCGAGGGGCTGAAGTGGGACGCCAAAAAGAAGGCGTACGTGCAGACCGACGCCCTCAGCGAGGCCGAGCAGTGGGCGGACTTTCGCTCGCAGTTTCAGCACGTCGACGACGCGAAGGCCAAGATCCTCGCCCAGGCGGCGCTGATGGCGAGCGTCTCCGCCGACCGCCTCAAGAAGGGGAGCAATTGCACCGACGACGAGAAGGAGGTCGCGCGGCGAATGGCGGCCGTGGTCGGGATGGACCTCGAGGGTGACAGCCCGAAGCAGAGGGTCCTCAACGCGGTGACCCGCGCCAACCAGGGCAACATCCTGAGCTTCGCCATGAACGCGGAGGCGCTCGCCCTCTCGCAGGGGAGCGACGGCAGCGAGGAGGCGAGGCACTGGCGGCGGATCATCGACGGTTACAATCAGGCGCGCGCCGGCGTCACCATCACGCCGTGGCAGCCGCGGGACCGGCCGGCGGAGGCGCGCGACGCCTTGCGCAGCGACGTCCTCAAGAAGCTCATCGCCCACGGGATGCACCCGGACGACCTGGCGCAGTACGACCTCAAGACGCTGCAATTCTGGCTGCGCAGGTTCCGTACGAGGGACGACCTGACGCCGTGGGAGATCAACCGTCTCCGCGACGTCGGTGATCTGCCCAATGAGGAGGTCGACGAGGACGGCAACCTGCTCGGGTACAAGTTCGTCAAGGTCGAGGAGAAGGGGTGGATGGGCGGCCGCCTGGAGGTCACCGAACGCATCGTCGACCCGTGGGGCCAAAACAAGGCCATCGAGCGGAAGTTCGTGCTGACGCCCGCCACGGAAGGATTCACGGTCATCGCGGACTTCATCGTCGACCGCCTGCCGTATGTCGGCACCCTCAAGAACTTCCTCCAGGCGGTCGCCGGCGTGAGCCTCAGCTTCCACGACATCGCGATGGGCGGCCGCCTGCTGAGCCCTGGCGAGCGGATCGAGTCGGCGTTCGGCGCCATACCCAACATGGGCGCGTTGACCAGCGTGACCCACGTCGTCGGGAAGGCGATGCAGGCCAAGATGGTCCTCGAGCTCGTGACCGGCATCGGCCTGTCGGGCCCGGAGCTGGACGACCTCTTCGCGGGCCACCCCAAGCACCTCACCCCGCGCGAGATCCACGAGCGGGCCTTCAACGGGGGGCTCCTGCACATCGTCGACAATCACGGGATCGGCGGGTTTCGCGAGGCCCTGGCGAAGCGCAGGGCGCCAAACGCGGCCTTCCACGGCGGCCGTCCGCCCGGACACGGCCCGGACGGCGCCCACCCGCCCGGCCACGCCCCGGACGGCCCGGACGGCCAGCGCCACCAGTCGCTCGCCGAGCAGGCGACCCGGGCGCTCTCGGGGCACGACCTGCCGGACCATCAGGTGACCATGGTGAGGCTGCCCAGCGGCGAGAGCGTGCTCGTTCGGCCGAAGAGCGCGATGGAGAGCGTCTCCGCGGGCAGCCCGCCCGCGGCGTTTCAGTCGCACGATACGGTGAGCACGCCGTTTCACATGGCCGCGCTGGAGGCCCAGCACAACGTCCGGATCGAGGTCGATCCGACCCGGGGCAACGGGATCGCGGTCGGCTTCACGAAGGATCAATTCGGGCTGGTCACGTCGATCACGGTCACGGTCGGCCCGAAAGCCGACGCCTCGGACTTCGCCCGGCACGCGCAGGTCATCAACGCGCTGCGCGAGTATCAGGGAGCGGCCGGGGTCGGCCGCGTGCTCGTCGACTTCTTGCACAGGCGGCTGGGGAGGATCCCCCAGGCCCCCGGTGAGCCGGGGTTCTTGATCGCCCACGAGGTCGGGAAGCTCAGGGAGCTGATGCAGGATCGCGTGGCGAAGCTCGACCACCTGGACAGCGCGGAGCGGGTGGAGGTCCTGAACGAGATCAAGCACCTCCGGGATCAGCTGACGCACTTCGAGACCCGGGTGAGCGACCCGAGCTGGGATCCACACAGCATCGAGATGCGAAACACCGGCAAGCCCCTCAAGGAGGAGCTCACCGAGCTGCACAGCCAGCCGAAGAAGACCGCGTCCGCGCAGAAGCGCGAGCCGGCCAGGAAGCGCGGGGCCGACCGCGCGGACGCGGCCGCGGCGGCCGCCCGGGGCGGCGCGACGCCGGCCGACGCGCCGCACACGAAGTTTCAGTTCCCGACGTCTGCGACGCTGCCGGGCGGTAAATCGGTGGAGGCCACCGGGGTCGCCAAGGCGCTGTATCACGGGGCCAATGTCTCGCCCGAGACCGTCCTGGCCAACAACGGCTTCCCCGCGCGTGGGAAGAACCCGGATATCCTCAATCACGTCAATGAGGGCCCGGACACGATGTTCCGCGGCGCGACCACCGACGTGACAAACATGGATCGCGACAACGCGATCGGCGCTGCCCACTGGGCGGACGACGGCCACTGGGTCTATCACATCGCCGAGGTGCCGTACTGGGACACCAACAAGGTGCTGGACGGTCAGGTGTGGAATCCGCTCGAGCACAGGTTCGGCGGCAACCCGAAGCACGGCGAGCACGAGATGGCGATCCCGGCGGAGGTCCCTCTGGCGCACATCGTCGCCTGGGGTAAGGTCGAGAGGAGCCGGGCGGGCCAGCTCCACGTCCCGCACTGGACTTCGAACCCGCACTTCAACCCGACCACGGTCGTGCTCCCCAGCCAGGCCGCGAAGCGGCCGCCCGTGGTCGAGCCGGTGTTCGAGATCGAGCACCAGGCCGGCGCGCTGGGCCGGCCCAGGGTCAAGGTCATCCGCGACGCCGGCGCGGGGGACGGCGTCCATGTCGACTATCGCCTCCACGAGTCCTCGGGCCTGCTCGCGTCGGTGACGGTGCGCGTCGGGCCGAACGCGCGGCCGGACGTGGTGGCGAAGCACGCGGCGGTGGTGGACGTCCTGCTGCGGTACCAGGGCGTGAGCGGCTGGCTCCGCAATTTGCTCGGCCGCGTGAAGGCGCTGTTCACGGCCAACCGGGACCGCATCATCGGGGAGCACGCGTTCAACGTCCGCGAGGAGCTCGAGAAGTTGCCGGGGATCCAAAAGGTCCTGATCGAGGAGGCCGCCAAGTCGAGCCCCGAGATGGCCGAGCATCTGATGGCGAAGGTGCAGAAGATCGAGGCGCAGATGCGCAAGCTCGAGGCCAGCCTCGTCTCCCTGGAGGCGGAGGCGAACCCCGGGCGCACGATCTCGATGGACGACACCACGAAGCGCGGCGACGGCGGCGACGAGCCGGCCCGCGCGCCGCCGCCGAGGCAGCGAAGGCAGCCAGATTTCATCGACCCGCGCAAGCCGGTGCCCGCCGATCTGGCGGCCTACCTCGGTCAACCCGACTCGCGCCCCCTCAAGCCGATGGATTGGAAGGACCCGGGCGCCGAGCCGATGACGATCCAGGGCGAGATCCGCTGGCGTCACGGCATCACCAACGGCGACATGACGTTGCGGCTGCGCAACGAGCAGGGCTCGGCCGCGTACCTCCACGCCGACTTCAACCCCGAGTCGGGCGACCTGTTCGTCGGCCGCATCGAGGTGAACCCGGACAGGCGCTTCCTCGGGAAGGGGCTGTCGACGAAGATGATGGACCACGCGCTCGAGCTCATCAAGGCGGGTGGGCACGACCTGCGGAGCGTCACCGGCGAGTTCTACGAGACGAACTTCGCGGCCCTGCAGGCGGGGGGCGTCTACGGGACCCCCTTCACGAAGGCCCTGCACCCCGACTTCCGCTACGCGGTCTACTGGGGCGGGCGACAGTTCACCCTGTTCAAGAGCTGGGCCGACGTGGTCGCCGTGACCGGCGAGCACGCCGGCGAGCCGCCGCCCTCGAACATCCTCCGCCCCCCGAAGAAGCGGCCGGCCGAGCCGGGCGGCCCGGTCGCCGCGACGAGGCCTCCGCCGAGCCCGCTGGCTCCGGGCGACGCGACCGCGTACCCGGGGGTCGTCGTGGGCAGCGGCTTCGTCGAGGGCGACGCGCCGGGCGCCACGGTGAGGACACGCAGCCGCAAGGCCGACGACGCAGGCGGCGACTCGTCGGGGCCTCCCTCGTCACGCACCCTGCGCGACAGCATGGACTCCCGGCGGGCGCCTGCGGCCCGGGACGTCGAGGTCTGGAGCGCGCCCACGGTCCGCGAGCCGACCCAGGTCGCCCCGCCGCCGAGCGACTCGCACGCGGCGCTCGAGCTCTTGCGGGCCCGTCTGCTCAGCCCCGAAAACCACGAGAACCTCCCGAACCTCGGACAGAACTTCCGGGTCGTGGGCAAAGCGACGCACGAATACAATTGCATCGTGCACTCCGTGGGCCTGGAGCGGGGCTGGTTCCAGCCCGGCGTCAGCGACAAGGCCCGCCCGATGTCGCACATGGACGACTTCTACACGGCGCACGGCTTTCAGCGGGCGCCGGGGATGGACACTGCCCCGCAGGACGGGGTGGAGAGGGTCGTCGTGTTCGGCATGCGTGACGAGACCGGTCAGGTCGTCGACGTCACCCACGCCGTCCGACAGGAGCCGAACGGAAAGTGGACGAGCAAGCTCGGGACCGGGCCGTTGATCGAGCACGACACCCTGAGCCAGGTGCGGGGGGGCAGCTACGGCGAGCCCATCGCGGTCTACGAGCGGCGCAGCGGCGCCGCCGGCGAGGGCCCGCCGTCTACCGCGATCCCGGTGAAGGGATCGCAAGACGGCGGGCCGCCGGGCGAGCCGCCGCACGGATCGTCGGGCTCCGACGGGCCGACCGGGCGCCAGAAGGGCCCCGTGCCGCCGGCGGCGCTGGCCCCGGACGTGTTCCGCAGCCCGGTGGTCGAGCAGCTGTTCCGCGCTCAGGACGTGAGCTGGGAGCACCCCGCCGCGCGGGCCGAGCTCGATCCGGTCCGCAGGCTGCTGCGCCTGGTCGGCAACGACACGGCCACCGGGGCGCACGCGCCGGAGGTCTTGCCGACCGTGCTGGCGAGCGCGCAGCAGCACATCGAGCAGCACCCCGGTCAGTCGATCAAGCTGATCACCGTCGAGGTCAAGAACCTCGGGGGCCTCAACACGGACTTCGGCACGACCGGCGCCAATCGGGTGCTGGGCGAGCTCGTCAGTCAGATGACCTCGACCATGCGGCTGTCTCTCATGGAGGAGAGGACATCCGTGACCCTCGTCCGGCTCGGAGGGGCCAAGCTGGCGCTGGTCGTCGTCGGCCCCGCGGACGGGCGGACGGTCAATCGCGCGGTGCGCGAGGGCCTGCTGCGGGCCCGTCAGGTCGCCGACACCATCGAGGAGCCGCTGCTCCGCGATCCTTCGGTCAAGGGTCGCGTGCGGGACATGCGTCACCCCAAATACCCGAACGATCCGCGGGAGACGGGGTCGGGTATCTCGGTCCTCCATTCGATGACCGTCGACCCCGCGACGCCGGTGTCCGACGTCCTCGCGCGGCGCAGGGCGGTGATATCGCGGGCGGTCGAGGGTCAGGACGCCATCCGCAGGGGGCGCAACCCCGAGCAGCCGGGCGTCGCTGCCGACGCCTCCGAGGCGCCGGTGGCCTCGGTCGCGCCGCCCCTGAAGGGACGGCAGTCGCGCTTCGAGCCCGGCGTCGAGACGGCGCTGCGCGACGCGAACACGAGGCTCGCCGCCGACGCGGACGGGCCCGGCGCGGCGCCCAGGGCGGCGCTGCGCGAGGCGGTCGACGCCACGAGGGCCGTCGCCGTGGACCGGACGACCGGGCTGTATTCGCGGGGCGTGCTCGTTCCGACGCTCGAGAACGTCATCGACTGGAAGCGCACCCACCCCGGGGAGAGCGGCGCGGTGGTCGTGTTCGACGTGAAGAACCTCAGCGGGATGAGCGACCACCTCGGCTCCGACCAGGCCGACGTTCACTTCAAGGCGATGATCGCGATCCTCGAGCGGGTGCAGGGCGAGGCGCTCCCGACCGCCAAGCTGGTCGGGATCCGCTTCGGCGGCGACGAGTTCGGCTTCGTCGTCGTCGGCAGCTACAGCCCGGCGCAGCTCCATGCCGCCGTCAGCAAGGCCAACCTCGCCGTCGAGCGCTACGTCGATTCGACCCGGGTGACGTTGAAGGACAAGAACGTCGAGGTGCCGCTCAGGGCGGTCCCCCACCGCAAGCAGGGCAAGCCGCCCGGCACCGGGGTCACGGCGGCGATCGTGCCGATCGGCCGACGGACCACCCCGCGGGAGATCCTCGGGGCGATGGACGCGCTGGACGTCGCCAAGGCGGCGGCGAAGCCGAAAAAGAAGGGGGAGCCGCCCGAGGGCACGTCCACGCCGCCCGTGCAGCCACGGGGGCCCGTGAAGCCCCCGGGAGGCCCGCCCGCGGACGCGGCCGCGGACGCGAGCGGGCCCGGGCGCGCCCCGCAGCCGCCGAAGCGCGCGGCCGGAGACTTCATCGACCCGCGTCGTCCGCTCCCGCAGGACCTGGCGGATTACCTCGATCAGCCGGACTCGCGGCCGCGCAAGCTCGAGGACTGGCTCGACCCCGGCGACGCGCCGCTCGAGACCCGCGCGAACATGTGGCGCGGCGGCGCGGTGACCGTCACCGTCGACAACGACGTCGGCTCGGCGGGCAACCTGGACGGCAAATTCGACGCGGCGACGGGGCACCTGCTGCTGCTCAAGGTCGAGGTCAACCCGAAGCTGCGCGGCGGAGCGCTCTCGGCGAAGATGATCGAGCTGGCGGTGGCCAAGGTCCAGGAGAGCGGCGCCGAGGTCCGCAGCATCGGCGGCGACCTGTACTGGACCAACTTCGAGACGCTGCAAAAGCACGGCATCTACGGCACGGCCTTCGTGCGCGTCCTGCCCGGCGAATTCAAGTACGCGGTGTACTGGGGCGAGCGCACCTTCAATATCTACAAACATTGGGAAGACGTCGTCGCGGTGACCGGCGGTCGCGTGGGCGACCAGCCGCCCGCCGAGCTGCTGCGGCCGCCGCGGCCGCCCAAAAAGGGCGAGCCCCCGGACGGCAGCTCCGCGCCCCCGGCCGCGGACGGCGGCGGGCCCGGGCCCGCGGCGCCCGCTCAGCAGCAGATGCAGCCGGTCGGGGTGCGCATCCGCCAGTCCCCGGCCGATGCAGCGCCCGCGGAGGTGCCGCTGTCCCCGCGCGCGAGCGGGCAGCGGCAGCAACAGCACCAGCAGCAGCAGATGCAGCAGCGTCGGCAGCAGCAGCAACGGCAGCCGGCGCAGCCGCAGCCGCAGCCGCAGCAGCAGCAGCAGGCGCGCGCGGGGCAACCCGGACCGGCGCGGACCTACAGCCATATCCCGGGCGGGAGCCTGGACGCGCACGAGCGGGCGCGCGGCAACGGCGTGGGCCACACGCTCCGCGACCACGTCGGCAAGGACGTCGAGGCGCTGCACGAGCGTGCGAGCGACCCGACGAAGTACCCGGTCGCCTCGACCTTCCTCAATGAGACGGCGGCCAATTACTGGGTGAACGAGTGCCTCTCCGCCAGAGCCGCGGAGATCCAGGCGTGGCTCGCCAGCGGTCCGGCGGCCGGCGAAGACAGGCGCTTCTCCGTCCGCGGATCGGGCGTCACCGGCAACAAGGTCGTGCGGCGCATGCGGTCGGGCGAGTACATGGAATGCACGGATGTGGTCGTCATCCTGCGGCCCCATCCCCGTAACCCCGGCCAATACTTCATCCTCACGGCGTACCCCGAATGAACGGCGACGATTACCCGCACCTGAGAGACCTGCTCGCCTCGGCCTTTTATCAGGGGTGGAAGGAGCGGGGCGACACCGCCGAGCTGCGCCTCGAGGCCATCGCGCGCCGCACCGCGAGCGCGACGCGCGAGGCGATATCGAGCGAGCTGGACGCGCTGCTGGCCCGCCGCCTCGGCCCCGAGGAGCTCGAGCGCGTGCTGGTCGACGAGCTGCGCTGCTACCACGTCCCACGCGAGCGCGACGGCGGCCCTGCGCGGTGGTTGCAGCAGGTTCGGCGGGTGATCCAGCGCCAGGGGGACGCGTCGAGGCTGTGAGCCGATGGCGGCGGATGAACGACGCGCGGGCGGGCCGGTGCTCGCGCCGGCGCAGAGGAGGCGATGATGGATTACGTGTGGCCCCAGTATCAATACAAGAAGCCGGCGCTGCCGGTGCCCCCGGCGCTCACGGTCCCGCAGGTCCGCCTCGACCCCCCGGGGGCGATGTTGCAGCTTCAGCGGCAGCTCGGGAACCGGGCGGTGACCGGGCTCCTCGCGCCGCCTTCGACCGGCACGGCGATCCTCAAGTCCGAGGACGAGGCCGAGAGCGCGGAGCTGCCGGCCGCGAACGCGACGCTGGCGAAGAGCCGCACCGTCGCCAAGTCGCTCGAGGGCAGCGGCGGCCGGCCGCCGATGGAGTACTGGTTCGCCAAGCTCTACGAGTTCATCACCGAGGCCGAGATCGCGGGCCGCGGGGCGATGGCCTATCCCGGCTTTCTGCTGAGCTTCATCCCCATGTTCTACGACCTGTACGCCAGCAACGTCGAGCGATACCGGCCGGTGTCGAGCGCCGGCGGCGCGAGCCGGGTCGCCGACCCGTGGAAGGGGTACTTCAACGAGACCGAATTCGGCGACGACGTGGTGGCAGGCAGGGTGGATCTCGCGACCCAGGCGCTCCGTGACCCGCGCTATCTCGTCGGCGGCTATCTCAACGCCGTGACCCTGAGCGTCCTCGCCGGCGTGTCGGCCCATGTCAATGGCGACATGGCGCACGCCCTCGCGTACGCGTATGACAACTACCGCGCGCGCTACGTCGGCTCGGGTCCCTTCAATAAATACAGGGGTGACTTCTTCGAGAAGAACAGGCCGGTCTTCGACGGGGTACGGGTGCGGCTGGTCGGGCACCTCCTGGACAAGATGGACCTGCCGGGCGTGCTCGCGCCGCAGCTCCTGGACGTGGGCGACAGCGTGGGCGTCGGCGGGCCCCGCGTCGACGACATCTACGCGTGGCGCGAAAGGGCCTGGTCGGGGGCCCAGGCGGAGCTCGCCCAGCGCGAGAGCGAGGCGATGGACCTCGCGGCCAGCGCGAAGGGTGCGCGGCGTTCAGACGACCGGTGGATGATGTCTTTCTGAGGGAGAGGCGAGCCGCTCGCGGGCCGGCGGACGACGATGGGCGCGCCGGGCGACGGCGACGCAGACCGTCCCATCAGCCCCAGATCGCGTCCGCGATCGCGTCGGCTCTGGCGCGCACGCGGGCCCGCAGCTCGGCGAGCGCGGGGCCGCGCAGCGGGGCCAGCGGCGGGCAGTGCTCGAGCCACTGCCAGTCCGAGAGCGCGTGGCGGTCGGCGACCGCGAGCGCCTCGCGGGCGCGCTCGAGGTCGCCGACGACGCACCACATCTCGCAGAGGATCTGGGCGACGAAGCAGTTGCGGCGGGCGTGGGTCGAGGTGCCGTAGAACTCCTCGACGCGGCCGATGATCTCGCGCCGGTCGCCGCGCTCGAGCGCGAACGCGACGAGCTCGCGGGCGGCCCGCCACATCGGGGTCGGGAGGTCGTCGGTGTTGTCGACGAGCGCGGCCTCGAGGCGGCCGAGCACCGCCCGGTCGGGGCGCCACAGCAGCAGGCGGGCCACGGCGATGCTGCGAAACCGCAGCTGCGTCAGCGGGCCGTCGATCAGCGCGTGGAGCTCGGGCCAGCGGCCCTGGTAGGCCAGCAGGCGCGCGCGGCAGGTCCAGGCGAAGGCCGAGCTGCGGTCGAGGGCGAGGGCGATGTCGAGGCGGCGCTCGGCGTCGGGGAGGCGGCCGATGTCGACGAGCAGGTCGGCGAGCAGCGTGTAGCCCTCGACGAGGCTCGGGGCGCGCACGATCGCGGCGCACAGCGAGCGGGCGCAGCCGGCGGGGTCGCCGAGGGCGAGGCTGACGCGCGCGCGGGCGAGGTGCGACTCGCCGAGCTCGCCGTGGTGGAGCACCGCCTCGTCGACGGCGGCGTTGAGCTCGGCGATCTCCTTCGGGCTGGCCTCGCGGAACATGAACGCCGCCTGGACGCGCGCCAGCGTGTGGCCGAGGCGCAGCAGGCGGTTGTCGGGCGAGCGCGCCAGCGCCTCGCCGAACAGCTGCAGCGCGCGGTCGAGGTGCATCGTCAGGTACGCGTGGCGGGCCTGCACGTACAGCTCCGAGACCTCGGCCGCGAGCGTGTCGCGCTGCGGCGGCGGGCCGGGCGGGCGGTCGACCGCCGCCGCGACGCGGGCCGCGAGCTCGACGCCGAGCAGGTGCAGCTCGCGGCGCGGCAGGTGCAGCTCGAAGCTCGCGACCTCGGCGCCGGCGCCGTCGTGCACGCGGATCGCGACGCCGACGCTCTCCGGGCGCGGCAGCAGCTCGCCGCTGACGCGGGCGACGACGCGGGGCCCGGGGCGGCCCTCGGGGCCGACGGCGCGGCTCAGCACCCGCAGGCCGCGGACCTGCCGCAGCGCGTCGACGAGGTCGGCGCGGACCCACGCGAAGGTCTCGGCGTCGGGCCCGGTGAACGGGCCGACCTCGACCCAGCGCGGGCCCTCGCCGGCGGCCAGCGGCGCGAGGGCCTCGGACATCGGGGCCGTCGCGCCCGCGTCGCCGCGCAGCGCCGCGAGCCGCGCGAGCAGGGCGTGCGCGTCCTGGGGCCTTCGCGCCGGGTCGGTGCGCAGGCAGTCGGCGACGAGGCGGGCCCACTCGGGCGCCAGCTCGGCGCCGCCGCGCTGGAGGTCGGGCTCGTCGCCGCGGCGCTTGCAGGCGAGCAGGCCGAGCGCGTCGCCCTCGAGGACGAGGCCGTCCCACGGGCTCTCGCCGGTGAGGGCCTCGTAGAGGAGCACGCCGACCGCGTAGACGTCGGTGCACGGCGACATCGGCTCGCCGCGGGCCTGCTCGGGGGCCATGTAGAGCGGGGTGCCGCTCGGGTCGGACGCGATCGCGTGCATCGTGTCCGAGAGCGCCTGCGCGATGCCGAAGTCGGTGAGCACCGCGCCGCGGCCGGGCGCGACCAGGATGTTGCCGGGCTTGATGTCGCCGTGGACCACGCCCGCCGCGTGGGCCGCCGCCAGGCCCTCGCACAGGTCGGTGACCAGCGCGAGCAGCCGCGCCGGCGGCAGCGGGGCCTCGCGCGCGAGCAGGTGCTGCAGCGACTCGCCCGGCACGTACTCCATCGTCAGGAAGCAGCGGTGGCCGTCGCGCCCGAACTCGAACACGCGCGCGACGTTCGGGTGGGTGACGCGGCGGGCGAGCTTGACCTCGCGGCGGAAGCGGGCGCGCAGGTCGTCGTCGTCGGCGAGGTCGCCGCGCAGCAGCTTGATGGCGACGGTCTCCTCGAGGTCGAGGTCGAAGCCGCGGCAGACCACCCCCATCCCGCCCTCGCCGATGCGGTCGAGGATCTGGTAGCGCCCGGCCAGGACCGAGGGGAGACCCTCGTCGTCGACCTCGCGCGGCTCGCCCTGGATCGTCTCGTGTTCGAACCGGGCGCACGCCATACCTGCACCATAGCGCGGGGCCCCGGACCCCCGCCATGCGGCAGATCGCGCGCTGTTTCGCCCGTCACGGACTTTGTTCAGGGCGCCCGCCGTCGCGCTCGCCGCGGGTTGCTGCAATTCGGATATGTGCATACCGCCGAGGGAAATTACCAGCCCTCAGACTCCCTCGATTCACGGCCTGCTGGGCATCCTCCCGAGGCGGTCGCCGCGCGTTCGATCGACCCCGGCGCTCCGCCGGCTCCGCGGCCCGACTGTAGCCCATGTCACATCATCGCCGCCCCGGCGGACGCGACTGTTGGAATTGCGGGCAATGTGGATATCGCGGGCGGAGGCCGACAGCCCCAAAACTGCCACGATTCTCACGAATTGTGGGCCAGGCCCGCGCGAGCGGCCCGTCCCGGGGCCCGGGAAGTCGCCGGGTCCCGGCCGAAAACGTGGGACAGTGGTTTGACAGGTCCGACAGCCCCCCCCAGCCTCGACACGGAGTCTCCGCCGCCGAATCTCCGGCGCGGGACCTCCATGCACGACCGATGGAGTCGGTTCTCATGGCCCCCCAAACTACGATGATTTCAGCTCCCGTCGCCGCCGACACGATGCCAGGCGCCGCGCAGCGCGCGGGCCAGCTCCACGCCGAGGACGCCACGTCGGTGGCCGAGGCCGACGCCGACGGACCGCTCGGCGTCTACTACAGGGACATCGCCCGCACCGAGCTGATGACCCGCGAGCGCGAGTGTGTGCTGGCCGCGCGCATCGCCGACCTGCGCCGCTCGCTGTGGCGCGCGACCCTCGGCTACCCGCCGTTCGTCGCCGGCGTCTGCGAGCTCGCGCGCGAGCTCCTGCCCGCGGACGCGTGCCCGGCCGCGGCGCTGACCGCGATGACGCTGGCCGCCCGGCGCCTGCGCGACCGCGACCTGCTGGTCCACCGCGAGCAGTACGAGGCGGCGCGCGAGGCCCTGGTCGCCGCGCTCGCGGTCGCCGACGTCGACAACCTCGTCGCCGACCGCGTGCTCGCCGACCTGACGAGCATCGCCGCGGGCGAGCAGCGCGGGCTGAGCATGAAGGTCAAGCTCCCGCCGCGCGGCAGCCTGCCCTTCCTCAACCACGTGCACGGCGTGCGGGCCCAGTACCAGGCGTTCTGGGCCGCGCGCGACGAGTTCGTGCGCGCCAACCTGCGCCTGGTCGTGACGATCGCGCGCCGCTACAACCGCGGGCGCATGCCGCTGCAGGACCTGGTCCAGGAGGGCAACCTCGGGCTGATGAAGGCGGTCCACCGCTTCGACCCGGCGCGCGGCTGTCGCTTCAGCACCTACGGCAGCTGGTGGATCCGTCACGCCGTCACCCGGGCGATCGCCGACAAGGGCCGGACCGTGCGCCTGCCCGTCCACATGATCGACGCGTACAGCAAGGTCCTCCGCGCCCGCCGCCAGTTCGAGGCCCGCCACGGCCGCGCCCCGACCGAGGCCGAGCTCGCCGCCGTCTGCGACGTCAGCCGCGAGCGCCTCGCCCGCATGCAGGTCTCGCTGATCGAGGCCCCCGTCAGCTTCGACCAGCGCCTGTCCGGCGACACCGACCTGACCCTCCTCGACGCCATGGAGGACACCAACACCCCCGCCGCCCCCGACACGATGGACCGCGCGCTGCTCATGGACACGATGCAGGAGCTGTTCCAGCAGCTGACCCCATTCGAGGCCGACATCCTGCGCCGCCGCATGGGCATGGACGACACGCCGGAGATGACCCTCAAGGAGATCGGGCGCCACTACGGCCTGTCGCGCGAGCGCATCAGGCAATTGCAGGAGCTCGCGCTGCAGAAGATCCGTGGGGAGTTCGAGCGCCGCGGCCTGATGTGAATGACAGCAGTTCGCGCCGCGCTGGGGGCGCCTTCCCCCACGCGGCGCGTCTGCGCTTGAACTCGAGCCCGAGAGTGCGCTAATTCGCGGATCGTCCCAGGGAGCATCTCGCATGACCCTCCTCCACTCCGCCAAGGTCTTGCTGGGCAAGGCCCTCCGTCCCATCCACGCCGGCGAGGACCAGCTGCTCGCGCTGCAGCGCGAGGTCCAGCCGGCCCGCGACATGATCCTCCACAGCGACGCGTTCGAGCTCGGCGGCTGGATCCCGCAGCGCTACGCGGGCCCGGGCGAGGGCGACAACATCTCGCCGCCGATGCACTGGTCGCACGTCCCGGCCCGGACCGCCGAGCTGCTGCTCGTCTGCGAGGACCCCGACGCCCCCGCGCGCCACCCCTTCATCCACTGGATGCTGCGCATCCCGGCGACCGCGACGCGCCTGCCCGAGGGCCTGCCCGCCGTCCCCAACCCCGACGCCGTGCCGGGCCTGGTCCAGGGCGTCAACGGAGCCGAGCGCTGCGGCTGGCACGGCATGCTCCCGCCGCCGGGCCACGGCCCGCATCACTACTACTTCGAGCTGTTCGCGCTCGACAGGGTCATCACGCTGCCCGCGACCGCCGACGGCCACGCGCTGCTCGCCGCGATCACCGGCCACGTGATCGCCGAGGGCCACCACGTCGGCCGCTACGAGCGCCACTGAACCTCGAGCATATCGCCCGGCCCGTGCCAGAGCGCACCCGCCCCGGCGACGGCCTTGACACCGCCGCGCCCGGGGATGCACTGTGTCCGCATCTGGAGGCTCCTTGAAAGCTCTACACCGACGGCTGGCCTGGTTCGGACTCGCCGTATTGCTCGGCTCGACGGTGCAGTGCAGCTCCTCCGGGGGCAGCGAGTGCAACGTCGGCGCCGAGGACTGCAGCTGCGCCGACGGCGGCCTGTGCCTCGCCGGCCTGACCTGCTTCAAGGGCATGTGCATGGCGCTCCCGGACGCCGGCAGCGACGACGACGGTGACTCGCAGCCCCCGAGCTCGAGCGAGCCGACCACCGCGAACAACCACTCGTCGACGACCGCCGGCGACCCCGACAGCGGCGACAGCACCGCGACCGCGGCGAGCGCGACGACGACCGGGACCACCGCCCCCGTCGACACCACGGGCACGTCGAACCCGATCGACACGACCGGCCCGATCGACACGACCGCCGATACGACCACCACGACCGACACCACCACGACCACCACGAGCACGACGCAGCCCGACACGACCGACACGACCTCGGAGACCACCGCCCCCGCCGAGGAGTGCGGCAACGGCATCATCGAGGGCGCGGAGGCGTGCGACGACGGCAACGACGTCGACGCCGACGCCTGCAGCAACGCCTGCAAGTCCAACACGCCGCTGATCGCCTTCGTCGATCCGGTCAAGGTGAAGATGTACGGCGACACCGTCGGCGACCCCTTCGACCTCCATTGCGACAACGTGGTCGGCGGCATCTTCGGCGACACCAACGCCGAGGCGGTCCTCGGGATCGGCGCGAGCTGCAAGCACCTCGGCCTCAACAAGGTCGGCGCCGACTACACGATCACCTCGGCGCCGACCGCCAGCTTGCCGTACAAGGGCACGCAGAACGGCATGACCCAGGCGAGCACCTGCGGCGCCGGCGAGGTCGCGGTCGGCTACGCGATCGGGACCGCCGACGGCCTCAAGTGGGTCACAGGCCTGTGGATCAGCTGCGCCAAGCTCTCGCTCGTCGACGGCGTGCTGGTACTCGGACAACCGACCAAGGGCCCGGTGATCGGCGGCGACGACATCTACATCGGGGCCACCTGCCCGAAGGGCTCCATCATCACCGGCCACCACGGCTACGCCAGCACCCGCCTGTACGGCATCGGCTTTCACTGCGCGAAGCCGGTGGCGATCTTCGAATGATGGGGCGCGGAGACATGGGCCGTGCGCATGAGGGCGCGGAGACATGGGCCGTGCGCATGAGGGCGGGGCGGAGACATGGGCCGTGCGCATGAGCGCGGGGCGGAGACATGGGCCGTGCGCATGAGCGCGGGGCG
>Ga0075163_10001826_pt1 | contig 28814 bp, 27 predicted proteins | sample JI1023141ADNA_FD_71478 | JGI IMG/M metagenome (GOLD analysis project Ga0075163, IMG submission 71478) | Wastewater effluent complex algal communities from Wisconsin, to seasonally profile nutrient transformation and Carbon sequestration -... | ecosystem: Engineered > WWTP > Effluent > Algae...
GCCCCCGCCGGTGTCATCGGTCCATGAGCCCCACCCACTGGACGAAGAAAGTGTGCACCCTCGCGGCCATGGCCAGTCTCGGCGCATGCGCCGCGGAGCCCCTCGCGGAGACGACGACCACGTCGACCGCGCTCACGCGCTGCGTGCAATATCCGCTCGTCTTTCCTGCGGACGCGCCTGCGGCCCAGGCCGATGCCCAGGCGGATCTCGCCGGATTCGCGCCGGCGGCGCAGCTCACCTGGTCCTCGCGCCGGGGAACGCCCACGGTGGTCACCGGCCTCGATCTGGTCGTCGCCTGCGAGGGCGACGTCGGCAACGCCGTGGGGGAGCACCTGGCGCAGCACCCCGCCCTGTACCGGTTCCGTCCCGCCGAGTGGCGCACCGATGCGCTCGCCTGCACGGCGGTGACGCAGGCCACCTACGTGCGCTTCGAGCGAACCTCCTTCGGCGGGGTTCCGATAGCCAAGGACGTGCTCAACGTTCGCGTCGAGCCGGCGAAGGGGGGCGCCATTCGCATCCTGGCCATGGTCGGAGCCTACCTTCGGCCCGCGCCTCCGCTCCTGGCCAGCGCCCTCGCGGGGTGCCAGAAGACGGCGGTCGCGGACGCCGCAGCCACCGCGCGTGCGACCAGCTTCGACCACGTGCGCTTCGACGCCTGCCTTCCGGTCGCGAACGGAACCTACGTTCCGCAACCCAAGGACGACGTTCGCACGACCGGGGCGTCGGCGATGTGGACCTGGGACGAGTCTCCCGAGGTGGTCTTGCGCGCGGAGCGCTCCGCCGAGGTTCGCGTGGCACCGTCCCACTGGACGCCGGAGCTCCTGGCCAGCGACGCGTACTGCCCGCTCCAGGCGACGGTCGGCTTCGCGCTGACGGTCGACGCGGTGAGCGGGCGCGTCACCCGCCAGCGCGCCGGCCTCGGATGCATCGTCTGCGCGAGATGAGCTACTTTTGCGCGGCGGCGGCGGCGATCTTCTCGGCGTGCTCCGCGCGCTCGGCTGCCCGAGCTTTCTGCTCGGGCACCGTGAGGAGCTCAGCTGCCGTGCGGTAGCGCTTGGCGAGGTCCTGGAAGTACTCCGGGCGCGCTTCCGGCGGCGGCGTCGTCTCGCGCAGGAGCGCGGCATCGAAGGCGGCCATGCCGGCGAGCGGTCCCTTCTCGGCGGCGATCACGTCGAGGGCGTCGGTCTTGCCCACGTTGAGCGCGTGCGGGGTGCTCGCGCTCATCATCTCCACCGCGTCCGACGGGCCGTTGCGCATGGCCAGCGAGAGCGCCAGGAGGAAGCGCGCCTCGGGCTCCTCTTTGGTCGCGCTCGACGTGAGGGCGATGACGCGATCGAACTCGATGCCACGCCAGTAGGTGAGGCCGAGACGCGCGCGGCCGATGGCGTGGGCCACCTTGGCCGCGGGCTTCAGCTTCTCGCCGCCAGCGATGCTCTCGCTCCGCGCGACGCTGGGGAAACCCTGCTGGAACGCGGCGCCGAGGTAACCGGCATCCTCGCCCAGAGACGCGGTGTACGAACCGTTGACGTAGAACGTCGGCAGCACGCCGAGGAGGTACTCCTTGGCCACCGGCGCTTGCGGAAGCAAGACCGAGGAGAGCGCGTCGATGCGCCGTCCGGCGTACATCTTCGAGAGCAGCCCTTGCGCGCGAGAGAGCCGCTCGCTCTGGAAGATGCCCACGTCGGCGAACTTGCGCAGGCCCACCAGCGCCGCGTCGCGGCCGCGACGAACGCGGGGCTCGAGGTAGCCGTCCAGTTGCGTCTGGTAGATGTGCAGCAGCTCCGGATCTTTGCGGAAGTCGTCGGGCACCGGGGCTTCGCGGATGATCTCGCCGAGCCGAAGGTCGGCGTTGCCGGACTCGATGGCCGCGACGCCGAGGCCGAAGCCGTCGAGGGAGGTGCTGGCCTGCGAGAGCTTCTCGATGGTGGCGGCCTGGGTGGTGACCCACGGGCCGAGCTCGGTCTTGATGAACGCGAGCACCCGTTCCTTGGTGAACGGTGCCTTCATGATCGGTGCCGAGTCGGAGGTGCGACGGAGCAGCGAAGCCAGCGACTGGCCCACCATGGCGTGGCTCAGCTCCACCGGCAGGCCCTTGGGCGGCGCTTCCAGCATCGGGTTCACGATGACGTCGCCGCACTCGTGGGGCGCGAGCTCGGCTCGCAGCGAACGGATGAAGCCCGGGGGAAACGCGCATTCTTCCAGTGCGAACAGCGCTTCATCGCGTGCGCCTTCCGCAGACATGGCCTTGCCGAGCTCGCTCATGAGCTCCGCCGGCTCCTTGGGGCACACGTGGGCCGCGGCCTCCTTCGTGCCCTTGACTGGCTTAGCCGGCTTCGCCGCGGCGGGCTTGGTGCGCGCGAACGCCGTGCACGAAGCGGGGGCCTTCGAGAGGCCCGGGAGCGCGATGGCGGCCTTCCACTGCGCGAGGTCCGGCGTCTTGAGCGTGGCCGGCGGCGGAACTTCGGCCCGAAGGTTCTTGGGAATGGCGAAGGGATCGGCGGGCGGCCCCTTGTTCTCGGACACCGCGGTGGAGGTCGCAACCCCTGCGACGTCGCCGCCGTTCTTGGCCGGCGGCTGGGTGGCGGCGGGGGAGCACGCAGCAGAGAGGAGAACCAGCGATGCGAGCGAGAGAGTGACCGAAGAGAGCCTACGCATGAGATTTCGCTACCACGCTTTCCCTCCGGCCAAGAGCCCGAGATCGAGTACCGTGCTGCTGTGACTCCCTTCGAGGCATTTCTCTTGGGCGTGGTGGAAGGCGTGACCGAGTATCTGCCGGTCTCCTCCACCGGGCATCTCCTGCTAACCAGCCATTTTCTCGGCATTCCGAAGGAGCTGGCCGACACCTTCGACATCGTGATCCAGTTCGGCGCCATTCTTGCCGTGGTGGTGCACTACCGGACGACGCTGCGCGATCACGGGGCCGGGCTCCTGGCGCGGCGACCCGCGTCGGTGCGGCTCCTCGCGTCGCTGGTGCTGGCCTTCATCCCCACGGTCATCCTCGGGCTCACGCTCCGGAAGGTCATCAAGCACTACCTGTTCGGTCCCAAGCCGGTGCTGGTGGCCATGCTGGTGGGCGGCGTGCTCATGATCGCCGTCGAGGCATGGCGCCGGCGGTCTCGCGAGGCCCATCCGGTCACCACCCTGACCGATGTAACCTACAAGCAAGCCGCGGCCATCGGCATCGGCCAGTGCTTCTCGATGTTCCCGGGCGCGTCGCGGTCCATGTGCACCATCGTGGCTGGTCAGCTGGCGGGGCTGTCCACCGAGACGGCTGCGGAGTTCTCGTTTCTGCTGGGCCTGCCCACGCTGGGCGCGGCCTCGCTCTACGAGGCGTACAAGGATCGCGCGGCGCTCGCCGAGATCGGCGGCCTGAACGTGGCCATCGGCGTGGTCGTGTCGTTTCTCGTGGCCTGGGCGGTCATCGCTGCGTTCCTGAAGTACCTCAAGCGCTTCGGTCTCGCGCCCTTCGGCGTGTACCGCATCGTCGCCGCCGGCGTGTTCTTCCTGTTCTTGGTGCGCGCCGCCTGAACCGCTACATTCGGACGATGGGAGCCTTCGCCACCGCCAAGCGCAACGTCGTGAGCCAGACCTTCGAGGCCAGCAGTGGCGACATGAAGGGCGACGTCGAGCCGATCTTCATCGAGCATCGCAAGGAGCGCAAAGACGTGCTCACCGGCGAGCTGCGGCCGGATCAGGGAACCCTCGAGCTTCGCTACACCATCGTCGACCCCGCGCTCGACGACGCCGACGTGGCGCGTATCTTCCACATCGCGTACCTCGACGTGCTCACCGGTCACCACTGGTACAACAAGAACGGCCCCAAGGTCTCCCGCGTGCAACTGCGGCTCGTCAACGCGAAGACCGGAGCCACCGCCACCACGCCGTATCCCGATCCCGAGTAGCCCCGCGCTCACACCGGGCAGGACCAGAACGGCTTGTCTTGAAGCTGCCTGCAAGTACAGGTCTGCTGCTGGCCCGGGTAGAAGTCGCTGTCGTAGCTCAGGAAAACCGTACACCCCACGGGCCGACCGACGCTTACGGGCGTCTTCGGGTGCTTGAACACTCCGGGCAAGTCGTCGCAGCCAACGCCCAGCGGCAGCTCCGGGCAGGTCGCGTTCTGCGGGCACTGCGGCGTGTCCGGCTGACCGCAGGTAAAGGTAACCGGGTACTTCCGCTCGGCGCCAGCGTCGGAAGTCGGGCCAGCGGTTGTGCCCCCGCACGCCACCGCGAGGCCACCGACGACGCCCAGAGCTCCCCATCCCCCGTACCTCGACATCGCTCGACAATACCGCCGCGCGCACGCAGCCACAAGTCTGGAGCCCGAGCCCGAGCCCGAGCCCGAGCCCGAGCCAACCGTGTATGCTCGCGGCGTGCAAGTCTATCTCCTTCGAACGTCTCTCCTTGCGGCCCGGGCGAGCGACGATGCGCCGCCGTTTCTCTCGGCCGAGGGTCGGCAACTGGCGCGTGCGGTGGGCAGCCGCGTGCAGACGTCCGAGGCGCCGTCGTTCGATGCGGTGCTGGTGAGCCCGGTGCCTGCGGCGGTGCAGACCGCGGAGCTCTTCGCCGATCGCGTGGACTACCTGGGCGCGCCCGAGGTGCTGGCGACGCTGGTGGGCGGTGTGCCGGCGCCGGTGCTGGGCAAGTTGGTCCTCGCCCGTGGACCCTCGGTCCTGGTGGTCGCCGACGAGCCTTCGCTCTCGGACCTCGGCGCGTTCCTGGTGGGGCGCCCCACGTTCCCGCAGCTCAAGCCCGGTCAGGTGTCGGTCATCGTCGACGGCCGCCCGGCCTGGTGCTTTCGGCCGGGTGAGCTCGCTCGCGCGCTCCTGCTCGTCGCGTGAGCCCGGTCTTCAGTCGCCCTGCCAGTGCTCCTTGGCGCCGCGTTCGTTCCGGGCGCGCTGGGCTTCTTCCTGCTTTCGCAGCTCCACCCGGCGAATCTTGCCGGAGATGGTCTTGGGGAGTGAGTGGAACTCGAGCCTGCGAATTCGCTTGTAAGGTGCAAGCTTCTCGTTCGTGAAGGCGAAGATGGCCTGCGCGGTTTCGCGGCTCTCCTCGGCCTCGGGCGTCAGCACCACGAAGGCCTTGGGCACCGAGAGGCGCACCGGGTCGGGGCTGGGCACGACCGCCGCCTCCGCCACCAGCGGGTGCTCCAGCAGCACGCTCTCCAGCTCGAACGGGCTGATGCGGTAGTCGCTGCTCTTGAACACGTCGTCGCCGCGCCCCACGAAGTGGATGTACCCGTCGGCGTCGCGCCGGGCCTCGTCGCCGGTGCGGTAGTAGCCTCCGGCGGTGGCCGCCTGGGTGCGCACCTCGTCGTCGTGGTAGCCGTCCATGAGCGCAAGCGGGCGCGGGGTGAGCTTCAGCGCCACCTCGCCCTCGTCGCTCTCGCCGCCCGCGGCATCGAGCAGCACCACATCGTAGCCAGGGAGCGGCTTGCCCATGGACCCCAGCTTCACCGGGAAGCCGGGGGGATTGCCGACCTGCGCGGTGGTCTCGGTCTGCCCGTAGCCATCGCGAATGGTGAGGCCCCAGGCCCTGTGCACGGTCTCGATGACCTCGGGGTTCAAGGGCTCGCCGGCGCTGGCGAGCTCTCGCAGTTGCGGCGGCTTTTCACCCAGCGATTCGAGGATCAGCATGCGCCACACGGTGGGCGGCGCGCACAGCGTGGCCACTGCATGCTGGTGCAGCACGGCCAGCGTGCGCTTTGCCGAGAAGCGCGCGTCGTCGTGCACCAGCACCGTGGCGCCGGCGTTCCAGGGCGCGAAGAAGCTGGACCATGCATGCTTCGCCCAGCCCGGTGAGCTCACGTTCTGATGCACGTCGCCCGGCCGCAGCCCGAGCCAGTACATGGTCGAGAGGTGCCCCACCGGGTAGCTGCCGTGGGTGTGCAGCACCAGCTTGGGCTTCGCGGTGGTGCCCGAGGTGAAGTAGAGGAGCAGCGGATCGCGGGCGAGCGTCGCCACTTTCGCGATGCTCGGCGGCGCGGTGAGCGCCTCGTCGTATGCCACGAACCCCGCGGGGTCTTGCTCGGACACCGCGCCCACCAGGAGCTTGACGCCGAGCGCGTGCCGGGTGCCGAGCTTGGCTGCGCCGGCCGCGTCGGTGACCATGTGCTTCACGTCGCCGCGCAGGATGCGATCGTCGAGATCGTCCTCCGTGAGCTGCGTGGTGGCGGGGATCACCACCGCGCCGATGCGCATGGCGGCCAGCATCGTCTCCCACAGCGGCTGTACGTTGGGGAGCATGAGCAAGATGCGGTGGCCGCGCTCCACGCCGTGGTCTTGTAGCCAGCGCGCCACGCGCTTCGACCGCTCCGAGAGCTCGGCGAAGGAGGCGCGGCTCACGCCCCGGGCCTCGCTGACGATGATCAGGGCCGGCGCGTCGTTCCCCGCGGCGAGCGGGTCGAACCAGTCGTCGACCCAGTTGAACTGGTCCAGCTCGGGCCACCGGAATTCCCGCCGGGCCCCCTCGAGATCTGCGGCGTGGTGCAAAAGCAGCGCGCGGGCCCGGGCGAAGGCGTCGTTCATGCGAGAAGGTTAGTCCCGGGCGGCGCGGGCCGGCGTAAGATTCGATCCCGATGACCACCCATGCTCGCTTCACCATCGACGCCGACGTCACCCCCCGCTTCACCGCCTGCTACCTGCGCGTGGCCGGCGACGAGTGCGCCTTCATCGAGGCCCATACGGTGCACGCGCTGCCGCGGCTCATGGCTGCGCTGGAGGCCCAGGGCAAGAGGCCCGAGCAGGTCCGCTACGTCATCGTCACCCACGCGCACCTCGATCACGCCGCCGGCGCGAGCGCGCTCATGGCCGCATGCCCCAACGCCACCCTGCTCGCGCATCCGCGCGCGGCCCGGCACTTGATCGACCCGGGCAAGCTCGTGGCCAGCGCAACGGCGGTGTACGGCGCCGAGCGGTTCGCGGCGCTGTACGGCAGCATCTCGCCCATCGCTCCGGATCGCGTGAAGGCCATGGAGGATGGCACCTCGGTCGACCTGGGCGGTGCCAAGCTCACGTTCCTCCACACCTCGGGGCACGCGAACCACCACTTCGCGGTCGACGATCCCACCATCGACACGGTGTTCACCGGCGACACCTTCGGCCTCGTGTACCCGGCGCTGCAACACCACGGGCGCTTCGCCATTCCCTCCACCAGCCCCACCAACTTCGACGCCGCCGAAGCCCGCAAGAGCATCGACCGCGTGGCGCACCTTCGGCGTGCTGCGGTGTGTCCCACCCACTTCGACGCCTGGACCGACGTCGACGTCATCGCCCAGCAGCTCCGGCGCTTCATCGATCGCGCCGAGCAATGGGTCGACGAGGCCGCGGGCAGCGACGACACCGCGGAGGCCATCGAAAAGCGCCTGCGCGGCGCCTGGACCGACGCAATTCACGCGGAGGCTCCGCACCTGGGCAAAGACGATCTCGCGCTCCTGGCCCTCGATATCGAGCTCAACGCCCAGGGCCTGGCCTTCGTCGCTGCCGCGCGACGGGCCAAGAAGCACGCGCCTGTGACCTGATCGTACGTCGGTCCGACACATGTGTCGGGCGGGTAGACAACGCATGGTCACGGTGGGCCGACACGGCCCGCTCCCGCGCGATGTTTGCGCAACGATTCCAAGCGCCCTTCGGAGAAGTGGACGCAGCTTCTTCGCGGTGTACGATTTGCAGGTCGGCATTACCGGAAGGGGTACAGCATGAAAACCGGAGCCACCCTGCGAGAGCCTGTTCGTATTTTCCGCCACGAGGAAGGGGACGTGACGTCCGTGGTCCTCGAGCGGAGCCCCGATCGAGGCACCATCGAGGTTCCGAACGACCGCATCCCCGGCGGACGTCGTCCGGTGGGGAGCCGCTTCGTGCTGGTCATGCGCGCCGTGTGGCCCGAGCCGGGCGACACCGCGGAAGAGTTCTTCGAAGCCCTCGACGACGTGCGCCTGGAAGAATTCGAGTAGCGTCAGGCAAGCGCGTTGAATCGTGTGCCGACGGTGCCGCTCGGTTCCAGCGGGATGGTACCCAAGGCTTGGACCTTCTCCCGTTCCTCTCGCGCGGCCTTGCGAGAGGGAGCATCGACTCCGTCGGGCCCGTCCTTGGGATGGGCCGGATCGATGCGCTTCCTTGCAAGGTCGACGTCGGTGCAATCCCGACAGGGGTATCCGTTGACGATCTGGGTGGACATGACGCTTCCAATGCGCGGCAGGACCGTGGCCGGCCGGCCACGACGCGCAGGTAACGGTTCGAGCCAAGCTGCCCCGAACGCGGCGATGCGCCTCACTCCGGAAGAACGGCATCTTCGGCGATTCCGATAGGCTGCTTTCGCGCTACCGTCGGCGCGCATGCGCGTGGTGCCTCACGAACCGCTCGAGCTCGTGCTCGGTCTCCCTCCGCTGGAGCTGGAGGCGGGCGCCGTGGTGTCGTCGCACGACGCAGCGGGATGGATGTGGAGCTCCGAGGACGACGCGCTCCGCGTCGGCCGAGGGTTGCCGCTGGACCCGGACGTGGACACGGTGGTGCTGGTGCACCCGCTCACGGCCACGCCGCGAATCCACGAGCCGGATGGCTTCTGGGGGGCGCTGGCGGGGAAGGGGAGACCGCTGCGGCCCTGGGCGCATCGCATCCTCTCGTTCAACCTTCTTGGGTCGTCGTTCGGCAGCTCCGGGCCCCTCGACCCCGGCTTTCCCACGCGCGTGCAGGATGCACGTGTTCCGTTGCCCACGCCGGTGGCGCGCGGCGATCTCGCCTTCGACGAAGCGAAGCTCCCGGCGACCGTCACCCCCTTCGATCAGGCACGCAGCCTCGCCGCCGCGCTCGAGCACCTGGGCATCCCCCGGGTCCGGCTCATGGCCGGTGGGTCCCTCGGCGGAATGGTGGTGCAGTGCTTCGCCTGGCTCTTTCCGGAGCGCGTTCACACCGCCGTGAGCGTGGCGGCGCCGGCCGCGTCCACCGCGTCGATGATCGGCTGGAACCACGTGGCCCGGGAGGCGATCTTGCGCGACCCCACCTATCCGCGCGCCGCCGTCGGTCTCTCGGTGGCCCGGCAGATCGCCCGCATGACCTACCGCAGCCCGGCTTCGCTCGATCTTCGTCAGGGGCGCCGCACCGCAGGACCAGCCCACGAGGTCAGCGGCGCGTTCTCGCCGCGTATGCCCTATCGCATGGCCACCTACCTGCGCTTTCACGGCGACGCGTTCGCCGCCGCGTTCGCCGCGCCCTGTTACGTATGCCTCACGCTCGCCATGGACCATCACGATCTGGCGCGACAGGCCCCGGGCGCCGCCCTTGCCTTCGCGAAGCTGCGCTTCTTCGACGTGCGCCTCGACACCGACACCCTGGTGAGCGCAGAGAGCCAAACGGCCCTGCGCGCGCTGTTCGCCGAGCGCGGTGCCGACGTGCATGCGGTGCGCCTCGAGACGCCCTACGGCCACGACGGCTTTCTCACCGACGGCGGAGCTCTCTTGCGATCGACCTTCCTCGCGGCGCTGCGGCCGTGAGACCGCGGACTCTCTTCGGCGCGACCATGGGCGCGTTCCTCCTCGCCTGCGTGGCGAGCGTTCGGCGTCCCCCGTCGGCATCCGTGTCCGTCGCCGCGGACGCAGCGGCGCCCCTGGTGGAGGCGGCGTCGACGCCTCTGCCCCCGCGGCCGCTCCCCTACGCCGAGGCGATACGTCGCTTCCCGGAGATGGCCGCCTTTCCCCGGCCGCTGGAGCTCTCCGAGGTGGAGTGGTTGAAGGGAGTCGAGACCGTTCGTCTCTGGGTCGACCGAAGCGAGCTCTGGCCCGGCGCGCCACGCGGCTGCTCGGTGTACGTCTTTCATCGAGATCGCACGCCCGAGGGGCGCGACGGTAGTGATTGGATCGCGCCGCGACCGCGCGCCGGAGCTCCCGACGCCTTGCTCCGCCTTCGCAGTTACGTCCGCCTGGAAGCAGGCGATGACGCCGAGGTCCTGGGGGCAACGCTCATCGTCTATCCCGACCGCCTGGCGTACACCGGCTTGAACGCGCACCTGGCAGCTCGCTGCGAGTGGGACCAAGCCGAGCGGCGCCCCGGCTGCGTGCCGATGGACTGTATGGCATGTACACGCATTCGTTTCTACGACGTCTCCGACGAAGAGCACTATCGCTGGGGCTCCCCGCCCCAGGGTTACCGCGTGCTCACCGCTCCCGACCCTTCTTGCGCGCCCTGCGACCCCGGGCCGCGAGCTGCCGACTTGCCCCTGGCGAAGGCCTCCGCCGCTGCCACCCGCGTGCTGCGTCCGCAGGCGGGCCCGGTATTCTTTCGGAGCCCCGCCGGTTGCGCCGCGCACTTGCGCGACCCATTGCCCGAAGACCCCTGACCGTGCGCGCCAAACGACTCGCCCTGCGCGCCTCGTCGCCCGTGGGGTTTACGTTCCCACGCGCGCACGCGTCACGTCGGAGGGAGAACCCTCATGCGCACTCTGTACCGTCTCGCTTCTGCGCTGGCGCTCATCGCCTGCTCCGATGCTGCCTCGAGCTCCGTGAGCTCCAAGTCCGCCGATGCCGGCAGTGAAGCCGCCCCGTCCGTTCCGGCGGAAACGTCGCTGCGCGTGGTCGCGCCGCAGGACCTGTCCATCGCGTTTCCGTTGCCGCCGCGCATCGACGATCAAGGTGCGCTCCTCGCCGCCACCGACGTCGCCGCGGGCGGTGAGCTCCTCGACCCGGCGGCCTTCGCTCAGGTGGGGGCGCTCAACATGAACAGCGAGGGACCTGCGGGGAAGAGCGGCGAAGCTGCCCGCCCCGGCCTGCGGCTCCTGGCGCTGCGCCTCGATCCTTGCTTCGGACCCCTCGACGGCTCCGCGTGCATGCCGCAGCTCCGGCTGGTGTTCCAGGGGCTCTCGGTCACCCCCGAGGGGGGCGTGCAGGCGGACGACGGGGCCGTGCACGTGTTCGTGAAGCTGGACGACGCCGAGCTCCTGCGCACCGTGAAGCAAGTACTCGCGCTCAAGGAGGCCGCCGGCGGGTATCCCGACGCGCCCCTGGGCGTGCATCCGATCCTGGCGAAGCAAGGCCTGGGCGGCGCTTTCGCGCAGGGCCTACGCAGCGTCGTGCTCGAGCATGCGGGCGCTTCGCGCACGGTGCGCGTCACCTTCTTCAAGCTTCTCAACGCCGGCGTCTCCACCTGGTCGTTCGGCATCCTGGAGAACCAGGGCGGCAGCTACCGCTTGGCCACCATCGCGACCATCGCGCGCCCCGGGCAGTCGGTGAGCAACGCCTTGGCGTTCGGCGGCGATCTCTCGGCCACCGTCGACCCGGCCACCTCCCACGCCGACAACCTCACGCTGCTGCTCGACACGAACAAAGCGAAGAGCGCTGCGCCGGCGCTGCAGCAGGCTGCCTTCGATGCCGCGCTCCGGATCGAGAGTCCGCTCCGCCACACCCCCGACACCATCGACTGCGTCAGCTGCCACACCGCGATGGCGGCCGCGCGCTCCGCCGAGGCCAAGCTCGGGCTATCGCGCGAGGGCAACGCGAATCGCTTCGTGGCTCCGGTTGCCGTGGCGCCCACGATGCCCGCGACCGTGTCGCTGAACAACCTCCACGCCTTCAGCTACCTCGGCACCCAGCTCGGCGTCAGCCAGCGCACCGCCAACGAGACGGCGGTGGCGGTACAGCGCGTGAACGAGAAGCTGAAGTAGCGCCGCGTTGCCGCACTGCGCTGGACGCAGGGTGGATCCGAGATCCACCAGGCTGCGCGGGACGGACCGCGGGCGCCACCGAAACGGAGCATGGAAGCATTCAGGAAAACCGTGGATCTGGCACTGATGTAGGTTGGAACGCCACATGCACGCTGGTGTGGTCATGAAGGCTCTCACCGTTCTCGCGCTCGCGCTGGTCGCGTCCGCCTGCCCCATGATGACCGGCTGCGGAGGCGCGTCCGACGACGCATCGGCCTCGGAGGACGATCTCACGTCGCTCGGCACCGGCACCTACGTGGTCGATAGCCGACCCTCCATCTGGGGGGGCAATTACTACCTCTCGCGCATCACCTTCAGCGCGGGGAAGAAGTACGAAGGCGAGATCGTCTCGAGCTCCGGCGTGAAGAGCCTCATCGCCGGCAAGTACACCATCCTCGCGGCGCGCCCCAACAACCCGCAGAGCCCGGTGCTCAGCGACAAGCCCACGCTTTACCTCTCCAGCGACACCGGCGGCGCCGACCCGGCGCTCGAGTTCGACCGCCTGGCCGACGGCGGCCTGCGCCTCTACCACTCGGCGCGACGCGTCTCCTTCACCATGAAGAAGGATCCGAACTATCGCCCGGCGCCCACCAACGTGAAGACCATCGGCTGCACCGGGCCTACGGTGAACGCCACGCTCACCCTCGACCAGGCGCAGAACCGCCGCGGTACGCTGAAGATCACCCGCAAGGCCGGTGCCTCGGACCGCAACGACCCCCCGAGCGTTACCGTTCCGGTCACCGAGGACACCGGGGGCGGCTCTCCGGACTACGTGTACTTTACCGGCCAGCGCGGCGAGCAGGACTTCTACGTGAACATCGTGAAGACGGACTTCACCCGCGGCACCGGCGCCGCCAAGCTGTTCTTGCGCTGGGCCGAGTACGGCCAAGAGTTCAGCGTGGGCGTCACCTGCGCTTTCCAGTGAGCGCCACGTTCGCTCCGCACTCCTGTCGATACGCTACGTCTTGTTGAGACCCACGTTGCGAACGAGGGTGGAGAGGGCGCGGGTGACCGCGTCGGGGATCTCGTGACCGCCGCGGAACGGAACCCAGGTGACGTCGAGACCTTCGCCCTTCAGAGAATCGCGGAGCTTCTCGGCGCTGCCGAAGGGCAGCACCGGATCGTTCTGGCCATGGGATTGGAGAATCGGCGTCCCTGCGAGGCGCGACAGCCGTGGGGCCTGGGACGCCTTGGCGAGGATGGTGGAGGAGAGCAGCGCGAGGGCGGTGGGGGGCGCGGCGGTGCGCAGCGCGACTTCCAGCGAGAGCATGGCGCCTTGCGAGAACCCGGCGAGCACGCACGCTGCGCTCTCTCCGCGCAAGGCGTCGACCAGTGACGCGACGCGCTCGGCTACCGCTTCGAAGCCTTCGGGGATCTCGTTTTCGTCGCGCGCTTCGCCGCGGGCCATGCGCCGCATGCGCTCCTCCATGTCGATCCACCACCAGGCGCGCGCGCCGGGGGCGAGGTCGCCGAGATCGAGGGGCGCCGCCGGGAACGCGAAGCGCACCGCCTTCGGCACGTCGAGAATGCGATAGAAGGGCACCAGATCGTCGCCCGGTGCGCCGAACCCGTGGAGCATGATCACCAGGGGCCCCGCGCCGCCACCGTCGCCATCCCCTCCCGTCGCTCCGGAGGCGCGAGCCTCTCCGCCGGCCCACACCACTTCGAACCCCGAGATCTCGCTCCGCTTCATGGTCTCGCACGCTACCGGAAACCGCTGCGGAGCGGCGACCTGCGCTGGATCGAGCGCATGGATCGCAGAGGGTCCATCGTGCTCGAACGCGCCCCGTCGCTGGCGCAAAATTGCTGGATATCGTTGGTGATTCGCCGGCGGCCCGCAAGTTGCTCCTACATGTGGGTGTGCAAGCCCATCGTCCCGTCGTTGCAGCTCTGGTAGCTCTCTTGGCCGCGTGCTCGGGGAGCCCCGAGATGGAGAGCTCGGAGGATGCTGTGCGCGTGAACACCGGCACCAAGGAAGCGCGAGCCCAGTACGACGCCAACGTGGCGTTCGCGAATGCCTACGCGTCGCGCTGCGGCGCGCCCACCCCCGGGCGCAAGCGCGTGCTCCTCACCGGCTTCGGTCGCTTCATGAACATCGCCGACAACGCCACCGGTCGCATCGTGAGCGCCGTCGTTCCGCAGGCCAGGTACCCGGAGACGTCGCCGCCGCGCGCAGGTGAGGTCGACCCTCCGGCGCCGCAGCTCTCGGTGGGGCGCGCGACGCTGCACCTACCGAAGTCCGGCGATGTCGACGTGTGCGCGATGATCCTCCCGGTCTATTGGGACCTCGCGGCCATCCTCATCGCCAAGGAGGTGCAGGCGTTTCAGCCCAGCTTCGTGCTCATGAACGGCGTGGCCGGGGGCACCCAGCCGCTCTGGTTCGAGATGGGCTCCATCAACCGCGGCGCCGCCCTCGACGACGGCTCGGGCAACCTGCGGCCGGCTCCCAAGGCGGGCGAGGCGACCGCCAAGCTGGTGGAGACCGCCGGCGCCGACGAGCTCGGGCGCCCACTCTTGGCCTCGTGGCAGGCCATTCGTGCAGCGGCCCGCGACGAGATCGAGAAGCAGGGCAACGTGCGCGGTGGTGGCGTCGCCTTCAAGGACGTGGTGGAGGGCGCGGTGTTCGCCGGCTTCCCCCGGGAGTCGAACACCTATCTTTGCAACAACGTCACGTACGTCACCAACTACCTGCTGGACCACCCGGGCAAGAGCGTGACCCTCCTGCGCGCGAGCACGCGCGTGGCCGGCAAGCCCAGCTCGGTGAGCGTGAAGCTCACCGGCGACTACCGCAAGGTGCCCCGGGAGTTCATTCACTGGCCGTCGACGGTGGTGGACGGCCACGTCGCGCCGGCCAAGGAAGTGATGCTCCGCATCCTCGATGCGCAGATCGCCGCGCTCGGCACGGACGACGCGCCGGTGCGGGGCGACAACGATCTCGCCGACCCCTCGCTGCGCGGTGGCGATACCTTCTGACCTACCGCACCAGCGATCGCAGCGCCGTCGCGAGTGGCTCCGGCAAGGCCGAGGGGCGCCGCGTTTGCCGGTCGACGAACACGTGGACGAAGAAGCCCTCGGCGGCGGCCGTTGCCTCCGCCGTCGCTTCGGAGGCGCGAGCCTCGCCGGCGCGAAACACGCCCAGCTCGTAGCGCACACTGGAGCGGCCCACCTTGGCCACGCGCACGCCCACCTCGACGTCCTCCGGATAGGCCAGCGGCGCGTGGTAGCGGCAGCCGGACTCCACGCACAGGCCGATGATCGGGCCCGCGTGGATGTCGAGCCCGTGACCAGTGAGGATGCGGTTCACGGCGGTGTCGAACCACGCGTAGTACACGACGTTGTTCACGTGGCCGTAGACGTCGTTGTCGGCCCAGCGGGTGCCGATCGGGAGAAACTGCACGTATTGCTCCCGGGTGGCCGGCGGGGTGCGTTCGTCGCTCACGATCGGCTCTCGCCTTCGTAGCGCATGGCGCCGGTGAAGAGCTCGCGCAGTCTCGCCTCGTCTACCGCCATTGGAGCGTTGTCGAGGAGTCGTCGCTGCACGGCGGCGCCGCGGGCGAGCGCGTCGAGATCGGCGCCCGTGTAGCCGAGCGCACCGAGCCCCAGCGGTACCCGCGTTCGCTGCATCAATCGCTCGATGTGGCGCCCCAAGATCTCCCCCGCGTCCTCCGGGCCCGCGCCGTGCACGTCTGCGCCGAGCAGCGCGGCCGCTTCGAGATGTCGCGCTGGGCCGGTGGCGGAGGTGGCGCGAAACACGCTGGGCGCCGACACGATGACCGAGACGCCGTGGGGCACCATGGGGCCGTGATCGGGATAGCCGGGCGCACGGTAGTCGCGTACCAGGCCGGCGACCGCGTACGACATGGCGTGCGGGAGGTGCACGCCGGCGTTCCCGAAGGCGATGCCTGCCAACGTGGCAGCCCAGGAGAGGCCGGCGCGGGCCTCGGCGTCGCTCGCATCCAGGGTCGCGCGCACGAAGAACGTGCCAGCCAGGCGCAGCGCCTCACGGCTCCCCAGGTCGCTCCACGGGTTCTGTCCCTGGCTCATGGGTCGGAGGCCGGGAGATGCAGGCCGAGCGCGGGTATCGAAGCGCCGCGCGGTGAACGACTCGAGCGCGTGGCACAGCACGTCGAAGCCGCTCGCCGCCACCACCTCGGAGGGGAGGGTCTTCGTGAACGTCGGGTCCACCAGGGCCAGCGTGGGGCGCAGGCGACGCGAGGCCACCGCGGTCTTGATGTTGCGCTCGCGAAGATCGAACACCGCGATGCCGGTGCACTCACTCCCGGTGCCGGAGGTGGTGGGGCACGCCACGTGCGGCGGCAGCGGCCCGGGAACCGCGCGGCCTTCTCCCACCGGCGCGTTGACGTAGGCCAGGAGGTCCGCCGGATAGGTGGCATAGAGCGCGGCCAGCTTGCACGTGTCGATGGCCGAGCCGCCACCCACCGAGAGGTACCCGTCGAAGCGTCCCTCCCGCGCGAACGCGACGGCATCCGTGAGGTATACATCCTTCGGCTCCACGTGGCAGTCTTCGAAGAGCTCGAAGTCGACGTTGGCGGCCGCCAGCGATGCGCGTACCACCGCCAGCGGCTCCAGCTTGGCCACCCGAGGGTCGGTGAACACCGCCACCCGCCGGGCGCCCAGCGCGGCCAACTGCGCGCCGGCCTCGGCCACCGCGCCGGGCCCGAAGGCCAGGCTCGATGCATCGATGGAGAAGATGGATTCGTTCGAGACCAGGCCGTGGGCGCAGGACATTCCCCATGGTTTTCCTTCCGCGCCCCTTTGTCCATGCCGGAAATTACCGGGCCAGGTGCGCCAACCAGTCGGGGTGATGCGCGCGCACCGCCGAGACCAGCGGCTCGCCGGCGACGGTCAGGGTGTCCTCGTGCGACGCGTAGACCATCCAGCCGAGATCGGACGGAAACCAGAACCCCTCGGAGTGGGTGAACGTGGCGAGGACGACCTCCAGCTCGAAGCTCTCGGTGAGCTCGTTCAGCTCGGTGATGCGCGCGGCCAGCGGCGCCACCAGCACCTGCAACGGGCCCGTGGGGTCGGGAAGCCGCGAGAGAACGAAGGTGAGATAGGACGGCACGCCCGCGTGCTTCGGTAGCGCGTCGACCACGCCTCCGTACCAGACCCCGTAGCGGGCGCCGAGCGTCTGCCTCCGCCCTTCCGTCTCTTCCTGGGAGAGTACCCGGCAGAAGGGAAGCGGAGCTGTGCGCCAAAGCTGGTCCTCGTCCATGGCCGCCAGATGCCGCAAGAGCGCCGTGCGCTCTTCCTCGGCGGCGCGGCCGCAGACCGGATCGTCGCGCACCGCGACGTTGTCGATCTCGGCGGCCTCGATGGCGTCCGCGAGGCGACGGCGGGCGTCAGCGAGCGACGCGAAGTCTTCGACGACGAAGCGCTCCACCGCGAGCTGCATCGCTCGCAGCTGCTGGTAGCGCGGAAAGAGGTCGCGTGCGGGGCGAGAGTACCGACCGGAGGTAGCGTCGTATGCGCCGCCCTCCTGGTCCAGCGCGGCATAGCTTCGGGCTCGCTCGGCGTGCGCGTCGATGCAGTAGCGGCGCGCGGCCGCGTGTAGCCCTGCGATGAGCTCGCGCTCCATGGCTGCGAGTGTATCAGGCGGGCGGCCGCACGCGTCGGGTCGCGCTTCCGAGGTTGCTCCAGCGCCGGCGGAAGCTTCGCGCGCGGCTGCGTTTTCGGTTCCACATCGGCCTACAGGATCGGCGCCGACCACGGTCCGGACCCCTGGATCATGCGAGCCGCGGCGCACCAGTCTCGCGTGTACCGCCGCGCCTGGAAGATTCCACCCGCGCTCCCGTCGCTCCGGAGGCGCGAGCCTCCCGCGGTCCGGGTGCTGGTGGCGGAAGCGCGGTCCGAACGGATTCCGTTGAACATGCACGGACGCGACGCGCGCAATGCCGACCGAGCCGGAGATTGCTGCGCTGCGGAGGCTCGACGGAATTTTGCCGTGCGGTCGTCGCATTCTCCCACGGCCCGATGTTTGCGATGAACGTGTGGCTTCACGATGCTCGCTCCCTCCCGGCCTCGACCGTTCCTGCGAAACCTTCTGCGCGCGAGCTGCGCGCTGCTCCTGACGTGCCTCGGCTCGAACGCCGCGGCGGAGACGCTCACGCTGCGCGAGGCGGTGGAGCTGGCGCGGAAGCAGGCGCCGGTGCTGGCTTCGGCCCGGGCCAAGGCGCAGGCCGCCGACGCCCGCGCATCGGTGGCGCGGGCTCCGTACTTTCCCACCATGACCGGAAGCCTGGCCGGTAGCGCGACCACGTCGCGTGACACGCAGGCGCAGGCGCCGCCGCGCACGGGCGTGTTCGAGTTCGTGAACCACTTCGTGTCGCTCACCGGTCGGGTGGGCGTGCAGTGGACCATCTGGGACTTCGGCAAGACCAGTAACGCCGTGGACGCCGCCGATGCGATGCACAAGACGGCGGCGCTCTCGGCCGACAACACCGAGGCCTCGCTGGTGGGCGATGTGGCCACCGCCTACCTCAACGTGGTGTTCCTCGAGCAGCTCCGGGAGCTGGCCGTCGCCACCACCACGCAACGAGAGAAGTTCGTGTTGCTGGCCAAGGCCCTGGTGAAATCGCAGATTCAGCCGGCCGTGGAAGAGCTCCGAGCCATCTCGCGCCTGGAAGCCGCGCGCCGCGATCTGGCCAGCCGGGAGCAGGATGCACAAGACGGACGGACGATTCTCGCCACGCTACTGGGTCTCGACCCGACGTCGAAGGTGAGCATCGCGGTCCCGCACTTGCAAGACGTGCGCGGGGAAGCCTCCGACGTGAGCCACGCCATGCAGCAAGCCGAGACCAACCACAAGAGCCTCGCCGTCGCCAAAGCCTCGCTCGAGCAGCAGCGCGCCGAGGCCAGCGCGTCGGCCTCGAAGTACCTGCCCACCCTGGCGCTGAACCTCGACGGCTCGTACCGCTTCTCGCAGTACGACCGCACCGACCCGCTCATCAACGCGCGATCGGCTTCGGCGATGGTCATTCTCTCGGGCCCCATCTTCGACATCTCGGTACCGAACCAGGTGGCGGCGTCGCGCGCCGACGCGCGGCAGGCGGAGGCCGACCTCGAACAGGCCCGGCGCCAGGTGCGGAGTGACGCGGCTCGCGGGGCCCAGGCGGTGCGCACCACGGCCTCACTGATGGAGCACGCGAAGAAGGCCGCCGACGCGTCGGCGATCGTGCTCGCGGTGATCCAGGCCCGCTACGCCCAGGGGCTCTCGAGCCCGCTCGAGCTCTTCGACGCCGAGACCACCGACATCGACGCCAGGGCCCAGAAGATTCGCGCGGAGCTGTCGTTCGCGCTGGCCGAGGTGCAGTACCTGGTGGCCACCGGGCAGGCCAAGCGGATTGACGAGGGAGAGACCGCACGATGAGCACGCCCGAGAGCGCGGCGTCGCGCGGCGGAATCTTCCGGAGCGAGGCGGTTGCACATCATGCGGACGGTGAAGGCGAAGGCGACATCCTGCGCTTCGATCGTCGCTGGACGCGCCTGGCCTACCGCCTCTGCGCGCTGGCCGCGGTGGTGGGGTTCATCTTCATCAGCGTCTTCAGCATCGACGAGTACGCCGCAGGCCCCGCCGTGGTGCGCATCGACGGCCGTCGGATGATCAACGCCACCAATGCGGCCACCGTGGAGAGCGTCGACGTTCATCCGGGCCAGTGGGTCGACGTGGGGACCGTGCTCGTTCGCCTGCACGATACCGAGGAGACCGGCGAGCTCGCGCGGGCCACCAGCGAGTTCGACCTCCAGCTCATCCGCATGCTGCGCGATCCCAACGACACGGTGGCCAAGCAGACCCTCTCGGCGCTGCGGGCGAAGAAGGACCAGGCGGCGAGCGCGGTGGAGCAGCGCACGCTCCGCGCCACCGAGGCGGGCTACGTGAGCGACGTGCGGGTGCGGCCGGGGCAGCACGTGAACCCCGGCGAGCTCATCGTTGCGGTGGCGCCCAAGGATGCGGCGCAGGTGTCGCTGGTAGCGCTGGTGCCGGCCGACTACCGGCCGATGCTCAAAGCCGGGCAGAAGATGCGCTTCGAGCTCGACGGCTTCCGCTACGAGTACTCGGATCTGGAGGTCACCGAGGTCTCCGCCGAGGCCATCGGTCCGCTCGAGGTGCAGCGGCTCCTGGGCCAGGACAAGGACGGTTCGCTGAAGATGGACCCGGGCGCGAAGGTGCTGGTCATGGCCAAGCTCCCCGCCGCGACGTTCACCTCGGAGGGACAGCCGTACGGGTATTTCGACGGCCTCACCGGAACCGCCTCGGTGCGCGTTCGGCGAGAGCCGCTGCTCGTCACGCTGGTGCCGGCGCTGCGCGTGCTCCTTCCCTGAGCGCGCGCCCACGCACGAGAGGCGTCAAACTACAGCCCGGGAGGATGGCCGGGCCTTTGCATTCTCGAGGACCATGGCGCAAAGCCCGCTCCCGCAGATGGCGTCTCTCCGCACCCTGATGGACCAGTTCCCTGCCCTGGGGAAGCTGGGGAAGAAGCTCGGCGCACCCGAGCTCCCGGTGATTCAGCAGACGATGGCCACCGATTGCGGGGCCGCGTCGCTCGCCATGGTGCTCGGGCTCCTCGGGCGCGAGACGGAGCTGGCCGAGGTGCGCGATTCGCTGGCGGTGGGCCGCGACGGCGTCACGGCGCGATCGATCCTCGAGGCCGCCGCGGTGTTCCACCTCCGCGGGCGCGGCGTTCGGGTGGAGCTCTCGGACATGGGCGAGCTCCCGATGGGCGCCATCCTCCACTGGAACTTCACCCACTTCGTGGTCTTCGAGAAGGTGAGCAAAGAGGGCGTGCACCTGGTGGACCCGGCGTTCGGCCGGCGGGTGGCGTCGATGGAAGAAGCGCGCCGCGCCTTCACCGGCGTCGCGCTGCTGTTCGAGAAGGACGAGCTCTTCGCGCCCTCGAAGAGCAAGAAGAAGCCGCTCACGCGCCACCTCACGGCCGCCCTCAAGGGCTCCGACGACTGGGGCCGCCTCGCGGTGCTCTCGGTGCTCTTGCAGCTTTGCTCGCTGGTGCTTCCGCTCATCAACGGTCGCCTCATCGACCGCGTCATTCCCCGCAACGACACGCACCTGCTCCTGGTGCTGGTCATCGGTTTCGCGGTCACGTTGGCGTTCTACTTCTTGGGCTCGCTGGTGCGAGGGCAGCTGCTGCTCCACCTGCGCACCCGCTTCGACGCCAAGATGACCATGGGCTTCGTGGAGCACATGCTCCGCTTACCCTACGATTTCTTCGAGCGGCGACAGGTGGCCGATCTCCAGCTCCGCGTCGGCAGCGTCACCACCATTCGCGAGCTGCTCACCGGCGCGGTGCTCTCGGGCTTCATCGACGGAACGCTGGTCGTCTTCCACCTGGCGTTCCTTGCCATCATGAGCCTGAAGATGACCGCCTTCGCGGTGGTGCTGGTGGGGCTCCAGGGCGGTGCGTACTTGCTCACCCGCAAGCGCCTTCGCGAGCTCTCCGCCGGTAGCCTGGCCAAGAACGCGGAGGCGGCCGGCTCCCTCAACGAGCTGCTCTCGGGCATGGAGTCGCTGAAGGCCAGCGGCGCCGAGCACCAGGCCTCGCAGAACTGGGCTACCCACTACGTCGACGTGATGAACATCGGCCTTCGGCGCGGCAATGTCGCCAACTGGTCGGAGGCCTTGCTCGGCACCCTCAACATCGTCGGCCCCATGTTCCTCCTCATCGGCGGCATCCTCGAGGTCATGAGCCACGAGATGACGCTGGGTACCATGCTCTCGGCCAACGCCCTGGCGGTGGGCTTCATGCGGCCCACCATGAACCTGGTGGGGACGCTGCAGCAGATTCAGCTGGTGCGCGTGCATCTTGCACGCATCGACGACGTCCTCAATACCACGCCGGAGCAAGAGGCGGGCGGCGGTCGCCGAGTAACACCCCGGCTCCGCGGTGAGATCTCGGTGGAGAACGTGAGCTTTCGCTACAACCCCAAGTTGCCCGAGGTGGTGCGCAACGTCTCGGTCAAGATCGCCCCCGGCGAGTGCATCGCCATCGTGGGCCGCTCCGGGTCGGGCAAGACGACGCTCGGCCGCGTGCTCCTCGGTCTCTATCAGCCCACCGAGGGCATGGTGCGGTTCGACAACATGCCGCTCTCGTCGCTCGAGCTCCGGTCGATGCGCAAGCAGCTGGGCGTGGTGGTGCAGAAGCCGCACATCTTCGGCACCACCATTCGCGCCAACATTGCCCTGGGCGACCCTGGCGCGCCCCTCGAGCGCCTCACCGAGGCTGGTCGCCGGGCCTGCATCCACGCCGACATCATGAAGATGCCCATGCAGTACGACACCCCGGTGGTGGCCGGCGGGTCTTCGCTCTCCGGCGGTCAGCGGCAGCGCATCGCGCTCGCCCGGGCCCTCGTGCACGACCCGGCCATCTTGCTCCTCGACGAGGCCACCAGCGCCCTCGACGCCATGACCGAGGCCAAGGTCCAGGAGGAGCTGCAGGCGCTCTCGTGCACCCGCATCTTCATCGCGCACCGGCTCAGCACGGTGGTCAACGCGGACCGCATCCTGGTCATGGACGAAGGCGTGCTGGTGGAGCAGGGGAATCACGCCGAGCTCTTGGCCAAGAACGGCATCTACGCCCGCTTGGTGGCGGCCCAGCTCGGTGGCTCGCGCCCCAGCGGAGCTCGCGCTGCGGCGGTGCACGAGGCCGCACCTGCGCTACCTGCGGCACCGCCGGTGACGGTGACGCCCGTCGCTGCCGTCGTCGTAGCGCCCATGCCCATGAACCGTCCGCTCCCTGCCGCGCGCGTCGACGCGCCTCCGGCCCGCATCGATGCGCCCGCGGCTCCCAGCGCTCCGCAGATGGGCAGACCGAGGCCCGCCGTGCGAAAGCCGCAACCCGCTCCTTCGCCCGCGCAGGCCCCGGTGGCCCCACGCGTGCTCGCGCGCCCAGCTCCGGAGGCGCCCCCGGCGGCACCCGTCGCGGCCCGGCAATCGGTGCAACCTGCACGAACGCCGGCGCGCCCGGCCGAGAGCGGCTTCTTCCCCGAGAAGCCCAAGGCGGCGCGTCCGGTGCTGGTGGCGGTCTCGATGGACGAAACCCGCCAGCAGATTCCCGTCATCCCCAACCGCGCGGCGCTCCGCCTGGCCGCTCCGCCGGCGCTGGAGGCTGCGGCCGGGGCGGTGACCGTGCAGTATGCACACGAGTATCGAGATGACTACGAGGTGGACTGCCCCACCGTGAACGCGGCGATCCGGAGAAACCCATGATGATCAAGCGCGCGCTCCCCTATATTGCCATCGGATCCGCGGTGCTCTTGGCGCCGCTCATCGGCGTGTTCACTGCGCGGCTCAGCGCTGCGGCCCCCGCCGCGTCGTCGGCCAAGGTCGCCGTCTCGGCGTCGCCGCTCTCCACCTCCACCGCGGCCCCCATGGCCACCGACTTCGTCGGGGTGGTGCTTCCGCCGCAGATGGCCAGTCTCTCGCCGCGTGCCGACGGCAAGGTGCTGGAGACCAAGGTGAAGCTGGGGCAAGCCGTGAAGAAGGGCGACGTCCTGGTGGTGTTCGATCCGCGCGAACGAGAGCACGATCTGGCCATGGCCGAAGCCTCGCTCAAGGCGGCCAAGGCGAGCGCCGGAGCTGCCGGCGCCGATCTCGCGGCGGCCACGCGTCGGGCCTCGCGCCGCAACAGCACCGTCACGGTGGGCGATCAGAAGATCGCCATCGTCTCCGGCGAGGAAGCCGCGCAGTCACGATTCGAGGCGCAAGGGGCCGCTGCCCGGGCCGCCTCGGCCGCGGCGAACATCGCGGAGCAGAAGGCCAAGGTCGACCAGCTGAAGCTGGCGCTGGAGCAGACCCAGCTGGTGGCGCCCTTCGACGGCGTGGTGACCGGTCTCTACTTCGAGCCGGGCATGACCGTGCACGCGGGTGACGCGGCGGCCCGCGTGGTAGGCGGGAAGGGCTTGCGCTTCCGCGCGGCGGTGCCCGAGGACTCGGTGGCGGTGCTCAAGGGAAAGGCGCACGCGCGCATTGCCCTCGAGGGCAAGCTGCTCATGGGAAGCATCGAACAGGTGGCGCCGGAGGTGGAGCCGGCGTCGCGCACGTTCCTGGTGGAAGGCCCGGTGGACAACGGCGACGCGGCGTGTGGTGGCGACTGTACGATGCTAGCCGGACGTGCGGTACGCGTCTCGCTTGCGCCCTGACGTAGTACGCTCGACGAATGTGCATGATGGTGTGGCTCGGGAGCGCGCAGTCGCTCGCGCTGTCGGATGCGGCCCGCGCGCGCATCACCGAAGAGCCCGCGGGCGCCGCAGTGCGCGCCCACTTCACGACGCCCCACGTGGTTCGGGTGGGGTCTCACGAGGGATGCGGCTGCGGCTTCTCCTCCGACTGGTTGCTCTATCAGGGGGTCGCCAGCGTGAGCGAGGCGCGCACGCTGGAGGGCGCGATGTCGGAGGGCGAGCGGAGCGACTTCGAGCAGGAGCAGGCGTCGCGGGAGCTCCTGGCAGAGATCGTCGCGCAAGCGAGCCTGGGAGGTCCGGTGGAGCTCTTCGCCTCCTGGGACGGTGACGAGCATGGGGCCGCGCTCGCGACCGAGGAGCACGCCACCGCCGATTGGATCGTCTCGGCGCTCGAGCCCTTCGCCGAGCGCACCGCGTACCGCATCCACGCTCGCTAGTTTCCTTCGCGGTGACCCCGAGGCGCAGCGAGGGGCTCCTCCGATGTCTGCGACGAACTGGCAGAGGGGTCCTTCGCTTCGCTCGGGATGACCCCGTGTTTCTTCCGCTACTTGCGCGCTCGCTTCTTGGCGGCGGGCTTCTTGGCGGCGGGCTTCTTGGCTGGGGCCTTCTTCGTCGGTTTCTTGGTCGCAGCCTTTTTCTTCGGGAGCGCGACGTCCACCGGCGGGGCCGGCGTCTCGGGATACACGCCGACCCACTCTTCCCGGAGTGTGGCGTCGAAGAAGAGAATCCACGTCCGCGCCGGCACCTTCCCGGCGCGCAGCGCAGCGCGGGCTGCGGCAATGCCCTTCTTCGGGTCGTCGAGGGCGAGGCCCACGTAGCTGTAGCGCAAGCCGGTGCCGCCGCCGAAAACGCCGCCGGCCTTGGCTTTCGCCAGGGCCTTGCCGAGCGCGATCTCCACCTCTTCACGGTCCCCGAACTTCATCTGCGAGAGATCGCCGCTGCCGTCGATCTTCACGTAGGCGAAGGTCTCGCCGGTGCGCGAGAAGCGCGCCGAGGCGAATCGCGGTCCGCCCTGGGCGGCCTGCCACACGTCGGGCCGCGAGGTCACGAAGGTCAAGGCGTCGCCGTGACCGGCGTAGTCGGCCTGCGGCGCCGGCTCGCCGTAGAAGAGCGAGTGCTCGCCGGATGCGATCCCGCGCGCGGGTTTGGCCGGCAGGGTGCGCTGGTACTTGGCGATGGCCTCGGCGACCTTCGTCGCCAGCTTCGCCAGCGGGAAGCGCGGCGGCCCCTTGGTCTTGGTCGCCTTGCCCTTCTTGGCAGGCGTCGCGGGTCGAACGGAGATCTCGCCGATCCAGCCATCGAGCATCGCCTCGCCGAGAAGCGTTTCGGTGGTGACGAACGCCGTCGCCGAGGCCACCTCGTCGTCGTCGCCTTTGGCCCCGGCGATGTGGAATACGAGCGCCAACGTCCCTGCTTCGCCAGGCTCGATGGAGACCTCCATCTCGGGCACCGCCGAGAGGCCCACCCGCGCCTGCAGCGTGGGTGCGAGCATCGGAAGCGGCTCCGCCAGACGCGCGTCGTAGAGCTCCCAGCCACGGATCTTGGGCGCGCGCGCGAGCAGCAGAGCGACCAGCGGCCGCAGGCTCGCTTCGTGCTCCGGCGTCACCACCAGGCGATGCCCCTTGCCCTTCACCGCCGGGCCGAACTCCCACATGAGCCGCGGGTCCACCGCGCCCAGGTGCTTGTCCATCCACGCCGGGAGGTCCCACGTCGCCTTCTGCGCGAACAGCGCGCCGAGCTGCGGAGTCTTCGCCGCGAACGCCTTCCACCACGCGTCGATCTTGGCGACCTTGGCGGTGTGGGCGCGAGACTCCTGCGTCGCTCCGGCATCTTTCGTTTCGAAAAACCGATATCGCATGGGCGGGGACCATAGTTCATCGCCGGTGGGATGGGCCGTGAAACGTGAGATAGTGCGCCGATGATCCGTCGTGTGCTCTGCCTCGTCGCGCTTCCCGTGTTCTCGCTGGTTGCCTGCGGAGGCGCAGCCTCGCCCCCGGTCGCGCCGGCGCCCGCCGGAGCGCACGTTGCGCATGCCGTGAAGACCGAGACCGTCGCCTACAAGGAAGGCGAGACCGCCCTCGAGGGCTATCTGGCGTATCCCACGGACGCGGCCGCGGGCGCAAAGCTCCCCGCCGTCGTGGTGTTTCACGATTGGATGGGCCTGGGGCAGGGGACCAAGCGGCGCGCCGAGCAACTGGCAGAGCTCGGCTACGTGGCGTTCGCCGCCGACGTGTACGGCAAAGGCGTGCGTCCGGAGAGCCCCGCCGATGCCGGCAAGCTGGCGGGGAAGTACAAGGAAGACCGTCCGCTCATGCGCGCCCGCGCCGCCGCGGCGCTCGAGCTCGTGCTGTCCACCGGGCGCGTGGACCCGTCCAAGGCCGTTGCCATGGGATACTGCTTCGGTGGCACCGTGGCCCTCGAGCTCGGCCGCGCCGGCGCCCCGGTGGCGGGCATCGTGACGTTTCACGGCGGCCTGGCGACGCCGCACCCGGAGGACGCGAAGAACATCAAAGGGCGGGTGCTCGCGCTCCACGGCGCCGACGACCCCTTCGTGAAGCCCGACGAGGTGCTCGCCTTCGAAGAGGAGATGCGCCAAGCCCACGTCGACTGGCAGCTCAAGGCCTACGGCGGCGCCGTGCACGCCTTCGCGGTGAAGGAAGCTGGGAGCGATCCCTCCAAGGGGGCGGCCTACAACGCCAAGGCCGATGCTCGCTCGTGGGTCGACTTCCGGGCCTTCTTGAACGAGCTCTTCGCTCGGTAGCCGTCGTGCGCATCTTCGTGACCGGCGGCTCGGGCTTCGTGGGCTCTCACCTGGTTTCCCGGTGGTCGCAAGACGGCCACCGGATCACGGCGCTCACGCGTGATCCGGCGCGCAACCCTGGTCTCGCGACGCTGCCCGGCGTGACGCTCCTCGCGGGCGACCTTCGCGACCGAGCGCTCCTCGCCTCGGCGCTTCCCGGTCACGACGCAATTGTGCATCATGCACTCATCTGGGGGGCACCGGAAGACGATCTCGAGCTCGAGGACGTCCAGGCCGGGGCGCGCCTGCTCGAGGCCGCCGGCGCCGCCGGCGTTGGGCTTGCCGTGTTCACGTCGTCCACCGCGGTGCATCGGCCGTTCCTCGCGGAGATGGACGAGGCCTCACCGGTGCGCCCCGCCGACTACTACGCGGCCACCAAGGCGGCCGGAGAGCTGGTCCTGGGGGCGGTCGCGCGGCAAGGAGGCATGCGCTACCTGGTGGTGCGCCTGGCGCCGGTCATCGGTGCGCCTGCATTCGTCGGCGCGCCGTTCAAGTGCGACGATCGTTTCGGAGCCATCGCGCACGCTGCCCGCGCCGGCCGCGACGTGGTGGTGCGGTCCGGCGAAGGGCTCCAGCCCATCGGGGCTGCGCAGGCGGCAGAGGTGTACGCTGCGGCGCTCGCGTCGTCACTCGACGGCGAGACGCTCATCGCTGCGGCCGCCGACTTCATCACCTGGGAGGCGATCGCTCGGCGCACCGTCTCGGCGTGCGGGTCATCGAGCCAGGTGGTCCTCTCGGATGCGCCGCCCGCAAGCACGTACCGCTTCGACGTGGGCAAGCTGGAGCGGACGCTCGGCCTGCGCTTCCTCGCGTCGCCCCTGCTCGAAGGCCACCTCGCCGAGGTAGCGCGTCGCACATAGCGCCAGGTGCGGTGGCGCCGCTTTTCTGGCAGAAGCGCCGCCCGGGCTCGAGCGGTGCCGCAGCGGCGGTACCGTCGCCGCCGTCCCGCTTACGGCGCGTTGGTCTCCAGCACCCGGAGAAGCTCGCGGACGTCCCCCGTGGCGTACGTGACGTCGGTCCGATGCTGGCAGTTGTAGTCTTCGAATTCGTACCGTCGCGCGGAAGTGCCGACGACGGTGCTCAATGAATAGTGAGGCCCGTCGTAGATGCAGGTCGTCGGCCTGGGGACCTCACGCATTGCCAGAAGAACAGCCTGCGCCGCCGCGGCCGCGTTGCTCGAGAGGGGACCGTCGTACGTCACCTGGTTCGTGGCGGTGCCGCCGTCCGCGCCGCCATCATCGCCGCCCACGCACCGCGTGATCCGGAGCGTGCGAGCCACGAAGGAAACCGTGACCGACTTGGTCGACGGGCTGCAGGTCGACCCTGGTGTGAACGCCTCGCCACCAATGGCGTACTGAAGCTCCAGACCGTCGGGGTGGTTGAGCTGCGAGCCGCCGCATCCGCAGTCCGCGGCGAAGCGATCGGGCGTCGCCACGTCCGCGCTTCCGTCGCGTTCCGTCGCGGGCGACGACGGGAGCGAGGTCATGGTGCATGCCACCACGGCAAAGCCAGCTGCGGCGGCGAAGAGGAGCCCGCTTGTATTCATTGGCGAGGCCGTCGCAATGCCAATGCCAAGCCGAGGAATGGTTCTATGCCCACCTAGCGTGGGGTTGCGCGGTGACTCACCGTGCCACTCTGTGCCGTGCGCGGCGCCGGCGCCAGGGGCGTCTCGGGGGCCACCCCTACCGGCCAGGGATTGGCGCCACTGTGCTACGCTCTCCCGCCCCTGCTCGAAGCCCGCTGCGGCGTAGCTCAGGCGCCGAACTGGCTGCCAGGGCGCTCGTCGAGGCAGTCGGGCTGACCCCGCAGCTCCCACAGCTTGTCGGGGTCGAAGTGCGGATCGAAGATGGTGCGGCCGCGGTATTTGAACTTCTCGCGCGTCTCGTGCATGACCGCGGTCTGGATGGCCTTCCACGCGGTCTCCACGATCTCGTTCTTGCACATGAAGGGGCTGAGCATCCACTTGCGGCCGGACCAGGCGATCTTCTCGCCTGTGACGTTGTCGATGCCGCTGTCGACGCGAATTTGCAGATAGAGGCGCTCGCCGTCCTGGCCCAAGAAGAAGGTCCAGTCCTCGTAGGCGACGAGGGCGAGGATCCCTTGAATCTCGTCTTTG
>Ga0075163_10001827_pt1 | contig 28804 bp, 36 predicted proteins | sample JI1023141ADNA_FD_71478 | JGI IMG/M metagenome (GOLD analysis project Ga0075163, IMG submission 71478) | Wastewater effluent complex algal communities from Wisconsin, to seasonally profile nutrient transformation and Carbon sequestration -... | ecosystem: Engineered > WWTP > Effluent > Algae...
AGACCCGATGACCCAGAAGATCCGGATCAAGTTGCGGTCTTACGATCACAACCTCGTCGACAAGAGCGCCGAGAAGATCGTGAAGACGGTGAAGAGCACGGGCGCTGTCGTGAGCGGACCCATTCCGCTGCCCACGCACAAGCGCATTTTCACGGTGCTCCGCTCACCGCACGTGAACAAGAAAGCACGCGAGCAGTTCCAGCTGTGCAGCTACAAGCGCCTGATGGACATCTACAGCTCGAACAGCAAAACCGTTGACGCGCTGATGAAACTGGAACTCCCCAGCGGCGTGGACGTGGAGATCAAAGTCTGACGGATAGATGATCGCATGGGCGATGCTCGCATCGCCCCAATACGAAAAAGCCATGAGCGGATTGATCGGCAAGAAAATAGGGATGACCAGCATTTTTGATGCGGCAGGCAGCCTCGTGGGCTGCACCATCATCGAGGCGGGCCCGAACGTGGTCACCCACGTGAAGACGGTGGAGAAGGATGGTTACAGCGCGGTGCAGCTCTCCTATGGGGAGCGTCGTGAGAAGAACACGCCTGCCGCCCTGAAAGGACATTTCAAGAAAGCGAACACCACGCCCAAGGTGAAGGCGCACGAGTTCAAGGAGTTCGAGACCGAGCTAGCGCTGGGTTCGACCGTGGACACGGGCATCTTCGAAGAGGGCAGCTACATTACCGTCACCAGCACGTCCAAGGGGAAAGGTTTCCAGGGTGTGGTGAAGCGCCACGGATTCAGTGGCGTAGGCGAAGCATCACACGGTCAGCACGACCGCTTGCGCGCCCCCGGTTCACTGGGTGGCAGCTCGTATCCTGCTCGCGTGTTCAAAGGCATGCGTATGGCCGGCCGCACGGGTGGCGACAAGATCACTACCGAGAATCTGCAGGTGGTGAAGATCGACAGGGAGAAGAACCTCATGGTGGTGCGCGGATCGGTCCCTGGACCGAAAGGCGGCTACGTGATCATCTGGAAGTAAGATGGAACTGGATATCCACGGAACGGACGGCAAGTCCACGGGCAAGAAAGCCAAGCTGAACGACGCGGTCTTCGCGATCGAGACGCCGAACGACCACGCCATCTGGCTGGACGTGAAGCAGCACTTGGCCAACAAGCGCCAAGGCACGGCCAAGACGCTCGAGAAGAGCGAAGTGAGCGGCAGCACCAAGAAGCTGCACCGCCAGAAGGGAACGGGCGGAGCGCGCAAAGGCTCCATCAAGAGCCCGCTCTTCAAAGGTGGTGCGCGTGTGTTCGGCCCCAAGCCGCGCGACTACGAGTTCAAGTTGAACAAGAAGGTGAAGGACCTGGCCCGCCGCAGCGCCCTCACCCACAAAGCGAAGGACGGCGCGATCGCCGTGCTCGACGGCCTGAAGATGGGCGCTCCCAAGACCAAGGAGTTCGCCGATATGCTGAAGGCCTTCTCGCTCACCGACCGCAAGAGCCTGCTGGTGCTTCCCGCGAAGGACGCCAACGTGCTGCTCAGCTCACGCAACCTGCAAGGCGCGCGTGTGGTGGTGGCCAGCGAGATCAATACGTACGATATCATGAACGCCCACCGTGTGTTGATCGTGAAGGACGCGATCGCCTCGTTGGAAGCTACCCTCACGAAGTAAGCCATGAGCCAGATCATCATCATCCGTCCCCTCGTCACCGAGAAGATGACGAAGCAGACCGAGAAGGAAGGTCGCTACGGTTTCGTGGTGGACCGTAAGAGCAACAAGGTGGAGATCAAGAACGCCGTTGAGAAGGAGTACGGTGTCACCGTGACCGGCGTGCGCACGATGATCGTCCGCGGCAAGGACAAGACCCGCTACACCAAGCGCAACATCCTGCGCGGTGGAACGAGCACCTGGAAGAAGGCCATCGTTACGTTGAAGGCCGGCGAGAACATCGATCTGTACAGCGCTATCTGATCCTGAACGACCATGGCGATCCGCAAACTGAATCCCGTCACCCCTGGCACCCGCCACAAGGTGATCACCGACTTCGAGGGCATCACCACGCGTGTGCCCGTGAAGGCGCTGACCAGCGGCACCAACAAGAGTGGTGGCCGTAACAACCAGGGCAAGATGACCATGCGCTACCTCGGCGGTGGCCACAAGCAACGCTACCGTGTCATCGACATGAAGCGCGACAAGCATGGCATTACCGGTCTGGTAAAGACCATCGAGTACGACCCGAACCGCAGCTCACGTATCGCCCTGATCCAATATCCGGACGGTGAGAAGCGCTACATCCTGGCCCCTGCCGGTTTGAAAGTGGGCCAGAGCATCCAGAGCGGCAAAGGCGTTCCCCCTGAAGTGGGCAACGCGCTGCCCCTTGGCGAGATCCCCTTGGGAACGCTCGTGCACAACGTGGAACTGCAACCCGGCAAGGGCGGCAGCTTCGTACGCAGCGCTGGTACGTTCGCTCAGTTGAGCGCCCGTGAAGGACGCTATGTGACACTGAAAATGCCGAGCGGCGAATTGCGCTTGGTGCTCACCGCCTGCATGGCGACCGTGGGTACCGTGGGCAACGCCGAGCACATGCTGCAGAAGAGCGGCAAGGCGGGCCGTAGCCGCTGGCAGGGCCGTCGTCCCCGCGTTCGTGCGGTGGTGATGAACCCGGTCGATCACCCGATGGGTGGTGGTGAAGGTCGCGCCTCGGGCGGACACCCGCGCAGCCGCAAGGGTCTCTTGGCCAAGGGCAAGAAGACACGCCATCCGAAGACGCGCAGCAACCGCTTCATCCTGCAGCGCGCGAACGACAAGAAGAACGCCTGATCCAGATAGACTATGAGCCGTTCCCTAAAGAAACCGCCGTTCATCCACTACAAGCTCGCGAAGCGGGTGGAGGACATGCAGAAGACGGGCAAGAAGTCCGTGCTGAAGACGTGGTCGCGCAGCAGCACGATCGCTCCCGAGTTCGTGGGTCTCACGTTCGCGGTGCACAATGGCAACAAGTTCATCCCCGTGTATGTGACGGAGAACATGGTGGGCCACAAGCTGGGCGAGTTCGCCCCGACGCGCACCTTCCGCGGGCACTCCGGTAACAACAACAAATCGTAACGATGGGAGCGCGTAAGAAGATCGCCGCCGACAAGCGCAAGGAAGCCATGAAGAGCGTGGCCATCGCCCGCCTCGTGAGCGTGCCGACCAGCCCGCGGAAAATGCGCCAGAGCGCGGACACGATCCGTGGACTGGAAGTGGAGAAGGCCTTGGGCATCCTCCGCTACAGCACCCGCCATGCGAGCAAGCCGCTGGAGAAGCTCCTGATGAGCGCCATCGCAAACTGGGAAGGCAAGAATGAAGGGCAGAAGGCCGGTGACACGAAACTGGTGGTGAAGACCATCCAAGTGGACGAAAGCACCAGCCTGAAGCGCATGCTTCCCGCTCCGCAAGGCCGTGCTTACCGCATGCGCAAGCGCAGCAACCACGTCACGCTCATCGTCGATCGCGCACCTAACGAAGTAGCCGAGAAAGCATAATGGGACAGAAAGCACATCCGACCGGACAGCGTCTTGGCTTCATCAAGGGCTGGGACAGCAATTGGTACGGCGGCAACAACTACGGCGACAAGCTGGTGGAGGACGAGAAGATCCGTACCTACCTGATGGCGCGCCTGAAGAAGGCGAGCGTCGCCAAGATCGTCATCGAGCGTACCCTGAAGCTGGTAACGGTCACGATCAATACGGCCCGTCCCGGCGTCATCATCGGCAAAGGCGGTGCTGAAGTGGACAAGCTCCGCGAGGAACTGAAGAAGTTCACGGGCAAGGACTGCCAGATCAACATCTTCGAGATCAAGCGCCCGGAACTGGACGCACGCTTGGTGGCCGACAGCATCGCCCGTCAGCTGGAAGGCCGCATCAGCTTCCGCCGTGCGATGAAGATGAGCGTGGCCTCCACCATGCGCATGGGTGCCGAAGGCATCAAGGTGCGCGTGAGCGGACGGTTGAACGGCGCGGAGATCGCGCGTACCGAGAACTACCGCGAGGGCCGCGTGCCCCTGCACACCCTGCGTGCCGATATCGACTTCGCCATCACCGAGGCCCACACCAAGATGGGACGTATCGGGGTGAAGTGCTGGATCTGCCGTGGTGAGGTGTTCGGCAAGCGCGACCTCAGCCCGAACGTCGGCCAGGCCAAGGGCGGCCCAGGTGGTCCCCGCATGGGCGGTGATCGTCCGGAGCGCCGTGGCGGTGGTGGTGATCGCGATCGTCGTGGTCCGGGAGGCGGTGGCTTCGAACGCCGTGGACCGGGAGGTCCGGGTGGTGGAGACCGTCGTGGTCCAGGTGGCGGAGATCGCCGTGGACCCGGAGGCGGAGGAGGAGATCGTCGTGGTCCGGCCGGTGGTGGTCGTGGCCCTAACACCCGAAACAACTAAGAGCCATGTTGCAACCCAAGCGCAGCAAGCGCCGCAATATGCACAAGGGCCGCATGAAGGGCGAGGCCCAGCGCGGTCACCGTGTAGCCCTCGGATCCTTCGGCCTCAAGGCCATGGAGAGCGTTTGGCTCACCGGTCGTCAGATCGAATCCGCCCGTGTAGCGCTCACGCGCCACATGAAACGCCAAGGACAGGTGTGGATCAAGGTGTTCCCGGACAAGCCGGTCACCAGCAAACCCGCCGAGGTACGGATGGGTAAGGGTAAAGGTGCCCTGGACCATTGGGTAGCCGTTTGCCACGCCGGCCGCATCATTTTCGAAGCGGACGGAGTCCCGGAAGCTACCGCCAAAGAGGCTATGCGACTGGCAGCGGCGAAGTTGCCCATCATGACCAAGTTCGTGGTACGCGAAGACTACGACGGCCAATAAGCGAGCGCCATGAAGACGAAAGGAACCGAACTGAAAGACCTCACCCTGGTGGAACTGCAGGACAAACTGCAGGACACGCGCAGCACGCTCAACAAGCTGCGCTTCAACCACGCCGTGAGCCCGATCGATAGCCCGATGGCCCTGCGCTCCACGAAGAAGAACGTGGCCCGCATCCTCACCGAACTGCGCAAGCGCGAGCTCGCCGCCAACACCGCCAGCAAATGAGCACTGAAACCACGACGAGCATCGATCGCAAACTCCGGAAGGAGCGCGTGGGCATCGTCACCAGCGACAAGATGAGCAAGAGCATCACCGTTATCGTGGAGCGCAAAGTGATGCACCCGAAGTACGGCAAGTTCGTGAAGCGCTCGAGCAAGTTCATGGCGCATGACGAGAAAGGGGATGCGCATGTGGGCGATACCGTCCGCATCGCTGAGACCCGCCCGATGAGCAAATTGAAGCGTTGGCGCCTGGTCGAGGTGGTAGAACGCGCCAAGTAATCCGGAACACCGAGAAGAGCCATGATCCAACAGGAATCACGACTGAACGTCGCCGACAACAGCGGAGCCCGCGAAGTGCTGGTGATCCGTGTGCTGGGCGGCACCAAGCGCCGCTATGCGCATATCGGTGACACCGTGGTGGTGACCATCAAGGACGCGTTGCCCCAGGGCGGAGCGAAGAAGGGGACCGTGAGCAAGGCCGTGGTGGTGCGCACCCGCAAGGAGACGCGCCGCAAGGATGGCAGCTACATCCGCTTCGATGATAACGCCGTGGTGCTGCTCGATGCGGCCGGTGAGATGCGGGGCACCCGCATTTTCGGACCGGTGGCCAAAGAGCTCCGCGAGAAGAAGTTCATGAAGATCATTTCCCTCGCCCCCGAGGTACTCTGACCCGTCATGCAGAAGAAGCTACATATCAAGAAAGGTGACATGGTGAAAGTGCTGTCCGGCGTAGCCCGTGGCAAGCAAGGCCGTGTGATCGAGGTGGACCGCAAGAGCACGCGTGCGACGGTGGAGGGCCTCAACATGAACAAGAAGCACAGCAAGCCCACCACGGCAACGCCCCAAGGCGGTATCGTGGAGAAGGAAGGGCCGATCCACATCAGCAACCTGATGTTGATCGACGCGAAGACGGGCGAGCCCGGGCGCGTAGGCCGCAAAGTGAACAAGGAAGGTGTGATCGAGCGCTACGTGAAGGCGAAGGCGAGCGGCAGCACCAAGAAATCCGCCAAGAAGTGATGAGCACGTACAAGCCCCGCCTCAAAGCCACCTACGCTGAACAGGTCGTACCGGCGCTCCAGAAGGAGTTCAAGTACAAGAGCCCCATGCAGGTGCCCCGCATCACCAAGATCGCGGTGAACCAAGGCCTCGGTCATGCCGTGGGCGACAAGAAGGTCGTTGAGAACGCGATCAACGAGATGACGATGATCACCGGTCAGAAGGCCGTGGGCACCGTCTCCAAGAAGGACATCAGCAACTTCAAGTTGCGCAAAGGCATGCCCATCGGCGCGCGTGTCACCCTGCGCGGCGACAAGATGTACGAGTTCCTCGATCGCCTGATCGCGGTCGCCCTGCCGCGTACCCGTGACTTCCGTGGTGTGCAAGCAAAGGGTTTTGATGGTCGCGGCAACTTCACCTTCGGTGTCAAGGAGCAGATCATCTTCCCGGAGATCGATATCGACAAGACCCCGAAGATCCAGGGCATGGACATCACGTTCGTCACCACCGCCAAGAGCGACCAGGAGGCGAAGGCGCTGTTGACGGCTTTCGGATTCCCCTTCACCAAGTAAACAGAAGAAAGAGCGACCATGGCCAAGGAAAGCATGAAGGCACGCGAGCGCAAGCGGGCCAAGATGGTGGAGAAGTACGCCGCCAAGCGCGCCAAGCTGAAAGCGGCTGGCGACTGGGAGGGCTTGCAGAAACTGCCCGCCAACAGCAGTTATGTGCGCAAGCACAACCGCTGCGGCATCAGCGGCCGTCCGAAGGGCTACATCCGCCTCTTCGGCATCAGCCGGAACATGTTCCGCAACATGGCCTTGGAAGGCAAGATCCCGGGTGTAACGAAGTGCAGCTGGTAAGACCGTAAGGGCGATGCGCCGCATCGCCCAGAAAAAAGAAAACGACCATGACGACCGATCCTATCGCCGACTACCTCACCCGCGTGCGCAATGCCATCATGGCGCGCAAGAAAGTGGTGGAGGTTCCCGCCAGCGGCCTGAAGAAGGACATCACCCGCATCCTCTACGACAAGGGCTACATCCTGTCGTGGAAAGTGGAGGAGGATGGAAAGCAGGGCATCATCAAGATCGCGCTGAAGTACGATCGGGTGAGCCGCAAGAACGCGATCAAGGAACTCACCCGCGTGAGCTCCCCTGGTCTGCGCCAGTACGCCCACAGCGGGGAGCTTCCCCGCGTGCTCAACGGCCTCGGCGTGGCCATCATCAGCACCAGCCGTGGTGTGATCACCGACAAAGAAGCCCGCACCTTGGGTGTTGGCGGCGAAGTGATCTGCTACGTGAGCTAAGAACCGGACGCACCATGAGCCGCATCGGAAAAGCACCCATCCCTGTACCCAAAGGCGTACAGATCAACGTGAGCGACAAGAACGTGGTGACCGTGAAAGGTCCCAAGGGAACGCTCATGCAAACCATGGATCCCGCCATCAAGGTGAAGGAGACCGAAGGCGAGCTCATCTTCGAGCGCCCTACGGACCTCAAACACCACAAGGCCATGCACGGCCTGTACCGTTCGCTCGTCGCCAACATGGTGAAGGGTGTTACGGACGGCTTCAAGATCTCCCAAGAGCTCGTGGGCGTGGGTTACCGCGCCACGGCCAAGGGTCAGCAGCTTTCCCTTTCCTTGGGATTCTCGCACAACATCGCTTTCGACCTCCCTACGGAGATCAAGGTGAGCGCGGTACAGGAGAAAGGCAAGAACCCGATCATCACGCTGGAAAGCGCGGACAAGCAGCTCCTCGGGGCCGTGGCCGCGAAGATCCGCGGGCTGCGGAAGCCTGAGCCGTACAAGGGCAAGGGTGTGCGCTTCGTGGGCGAGAACGTACGTCGCAAAGCCGGTAAAGCAGCAGGCAAGTAAGTCAATGGCGATGCATCGCATCGCCGGTAACAAGACGACAGATGAACAACAGCAAATTACAGCGCAGGGCGCGCATCAAGACGGCCATCCGCTTGCGGGTGCGCGGCAACGCCGACCGTCCGCGCCTCACCGTGTACCGCAGCAACAAAGACATATACGTCCAAGTGGTGGACGACGAGCAGGGCCGTACGTTGGTAAGCGTAGGCAGCTTGAAGGACAAGAGCGCCCACACGGCAAGCGGGGTCGAGCAGGCGAAGCTCGTCGGGAAGGCGATCGCCGAGAAGGCGAAGGCCGCCGGCATCGAGAAGGTCGTATTCGATCGCAATGGATATCTGTACCACGGACGTGTGAAGGCCTTGGCCGACGCCGCACGTGAAGCCGGACTCAACTTCTGATCAAACAGCAACATGGCTGATACAAGAGCGAACAAGGTGAAGAGCAGTGAGCTTGAACTGAAAGACAAGCTCGTAGCGCTGAACCGCGTAACGAAAGTGACCAAGGGCGGTCGCACCTTCACCTTCGCCGCCATCGTGGTGGTGGGTAACGGGAACGGTGTGGTCGGCCACGGGCTGGGCAAAGCGAAAGAGGTGCAGGAGGCGATTGCCAAAGGCATTGATGACGCGAAGAAGAACCTGGTGAAAGTGCCGGTGCGCAAGGGGACGATCCCGCATATGCAAGAAGGCAAGTTCGCAGGGGCCCAAGTATTGCTGAAGCCTGCGGCTCACGGTACGGGTGTTATCGCTGGCGGTGCCATGCGGGCTGTCCTGGAGAGCGCCGGTGTAACGGATGTGCTCGCCAAGAGCAAGGGCAGCAGCAACCCCCATAATGTGGTGAAGGCCACGATCGGGGCACTGGCGAACATGCGCGATGCGAGCTCGGTGGCTGCGCAACGCGGTGTGGAACTCAGTAAGGTGTTCAACGGATAATCGCACGTCACGACCAGTCGCGACACATCGCCATGAGCAAGATCATCATCACCCAGACGGGCAGTTTCATCAAGTGTCCGAAGCGCCAGAAGGATACCCTCAAAGCGCTCGGCTTGGGCCGCATCGGGAAGAGCAACGAAGTGGAAGGCACCCCGCAGGTACGTGGTATGGTGGCCAAGGTGGCACACCTCGTAAGTGTGAAGGAAGCCTGATACAAAGCACGTAAGGGTGATGCTCGCATCGCCCCGCAACACAGAACGCAATGGACCTCAGTCAACTCAAGCCCGCGAAAGGGGCGACGAAAACGAACAAGCGCTTGGGCCGCGGCCAAGGCAGCGGAACGGGCGGTACCGCCGGCAAAGGCCACAAGGGCCAGAAGGCCGACACGGGCTACAACCGTCGCCGCGGTTTCGAAGGCGGACAGACCCCCTTGGTGCGCCGGGTGCCCAAGTTCGGTTTCGTGAACCCCACGCGCGTGGAGTACAAGGGCATCAACCTGGACGCCATCCAGGCCTTGGCGGAAAAGAACAAACTGACGGTCATCGACATCGCGACGATGCGCAGCAACGGCCTGATCGGCAAGAACGACCTGGTGAAGATCCTGGGCCGTGGCGAACTGAAGGGCGCGTTGGAAGTGAAGGCGAACGCCTTCAGCGAGACGGCCAAAGCGGCCATTGAAGGGAAGGGAGGCAAAGTGGAGATCGTGAACCGCTGATCATGAAAGGCTTCATCGATACGGTAAAGAACATCTGGCGCATCGAGGAACTGCGCAAGCGCATCCTCATCACGCTGGGCCTGCTGCTGGTGTACCGCATCGGCAGCTTCATCGTGCTTCCCGGAGTGGACAGCGCCAAACTGGCCAGCGGCAGCACGGGCGGCTCCGGGCTGGTTGATCTGCTGAGCATTTTCACCGGTGGTGCGTTCACGCGGGCGAGCATTTTCGCGCTCGGTGTGATGCCCTACATCAGCGCGAGCATCATCATGCAGCTCGCCGGCATCGCCATCCCAGCGGTGCAGAAGATGCAGCGAGAGGAGAGCGGGCGCAGGCGCATGAACCAATGGACGCGCTATATCACCATCATCATCAGCCTTTTCCAGGCTCCGGGTTACATCCTCACTTACGTGGATGCTGAAGCCCGTCCAATGAACGACGCGATGTGGATGCCCGTCAGCGTGATCATTCTCACCTGCAGCACCTTGTTCGTCATGTGGCTCGGTGAGCGGATCACGGAGCGCGGCTTGGGCAACGGTACCTCGCTCATCATCATGATCGGCATCTTGGCGCGCTTGCCGGAGTCCTTCATCCAGGAGTTCGTGAGCCGGATGGGTTATGGCGGCGGCGGCCTCGTTGTGATCCTCATGGAAGTGGTCTTCTGGCTGCTCATCATCGCTGGTAACATATTGCTCGTGCAAGGCACTCGACGGATCCCTGTGCAGTTCGCCAAGCGTGTCCAAGGCAACAAGCAGTATGGCGGAGTGCGCAACTACGTGCCGTTGAAGGTGAACGCGGCCGGTGTAATGCCCATCATCTTCGCCCAAGCCATCGTGCTCGTTCCGCTGTATCTGACACAGATCCCCTTGTTCAAGGACGTTCAGTGGATGGCGCGTTTCAGTGACTACCAGAGCGTGGGCTACAACATCACGCTGTTCCTCATGGTGGTGGCGTTCACCTACTTCTACACGGCGATCACGGTGAACCCTAACCAGCTGGCGGACGATATGAAGCGCAACGGCGGCTTCATCCCCGGTGTGAAGCCCGGCAAGGCGACGGCGGGCCACATCGATGAACTGCTCAGCCGCATCACGTTGCCGGGCGCTATTTTCCTGGGCATCGTGGCCATCCTTCCGGCCTTCGCCGGCGCGATGGGCATCAAGCAGGGCTTCGCGCAGTTCTTCGGCGGTACATCCTTGTTGATCATGGTGGGCGTGTTGTTGGACACGCTGCAACAGATCGAGAGCCATTTGTTGATGCGGCACTACGACGGCCTGATGAAGACCGGCCGCATCAAGGGACGGCAGAGCGCGACGTACAGCATGGCTACAGGTTAGTCTCATGGGTAAAGCCGTGAGCATCCTGAGCGATGCGGAGATAGGGTTGGTGAGGGAGAGTTCTTTGCTTGTTGGTAGGACTTTGGCCGAGGTGGCGAAACGCATTCGTGCGGGCGTCACCACAGCGGAACTGGATGAGCTGGCTGAACAGTTCATCCGGGACAACGGCGCTGTACCCGGTTTCAAAGGCCTGTATGATTGCCCGAGCACGCTGCTGATCAGCGTGAACGAGGCGGTGGTGCATGGTCTGCCCGGGAACAACGAACTGCGTGATGGAGACATCGCCAGCATCGACTGCGGCGTGCTGATGAACGGCTTTTACGGTGATAGCGCGTACACCTTCTGCATCGGTGAGGTGCGGGAGGATGTGAAGAAACTGTTGCGCGTGACGCAGGAGTGCCTGAAGCTCGGGATCGAGCAGGCCGTAGCGGGGAACCGCGTCGGTGACATCGGGTACGCGATCCAGCACCATGCCGAAAGCCATGGCTACGGCGTGGTGCGTGAACTGACCGGTCATGGCGTGGGGCGCAAGCTGCACGAAGGCCCGGAAGTGCCCAACTTCGGACGGCGCGGGCACGGGCCCAAGCTGCAGGAAGGCATGGCGCTGGCGATCGAACCCATGATAAACATGGGCAGCAAGGAAGCGCGCCAGCTGGAAGACGGGTGGACGGTAGTGACGCGGGACGGTAAACCGAGCGCGCACTTCGAGCACACCATCGCCGTGAAGCAGGGAAAGCCGGAAGTCCTATCTACCTTCAGTTACATCGAGGATGTGCTGAAGCAAAAGGGTGAATTGATCGGGGCTTGATGCACCGTGAAATGGATGTAAGGACGATGCTCGCATCGTCCGGGAAAGGAAGAAGGAAAAACGAAGAATGAGCAAGACAGGTAACATAGAGCAGGACGGCGTCATCAAAGAGGCGCTGAGCAATGCCATGTTCCGTGTGGAGCTGGAGAACGGCCACGTGATCGTGGCGCACATCAGCGGCAAGATGCGGATGCACTACATCCGGATACTGCCTGGAGACAAAGTGAAAGTGGAGATGAGCCCGTACGACCTGAGCAAAGGGCGCATCTCGTTCCGATACAAGACCTGAAGAACAGAGAACACACAGACCCATGAAGATCAGGGCCTCTATCAAGAAGCGTTCGGTGGACTGCAAGCTGGTCCGCCGCAAGGGACGCTTGTACATCATCAACAAGAAGAACCCCAAGTTCAAGCAGCGTCAAGGCTGATAAACGAACGCACATGGCACGTATCGCAGGTATCGACCTACCGAAACAGAAGCGGGGCTGCATCGGCCTCACGTACATCTACGGCATCGGCCGCAGCACGGCGCTCTCCATCCTGGAGAAAGCCGAAGTTGACCCCGACACGAAGGTGGACGAGTGGACGGATGAACAGCAGGGCCGTATCCGTACGGTGATCAACGAGAACATCAAGGTGGAGGGTGCCCTGCGCAGCGAAGTGCAGTTGAGCATCAAGCGCTTGGTGGACATCAACAGCTACCGTGGCAACCGCCACCGCAACGGCTTGCCCGTGCGCGGGCAGCGCACCCGCACCAACAGCCGTACCCGCAAGGGCAAGCGGAAAACGGTGGCCAACAAGAAGAAGGCAACGAAGTAATCAGTTGACTGTTGTCGGTAGCCAGCTGCTGACAACCGACAACGGACAACAGACAACTGACGAGACATGGCAAAACAGCAAGAAGGCAAGGGCGGAGCCGCCGCCGGTAAGAAGAAGAAGAAGAACGTGGTCGTGGAGGCCTTCGGGCAAGCCCATATCCGCGCGACCTTCAACAACCTGATCGTGAGCCTCACCAACAACAAAGGCGAGGTGATCAGCTGGTCCAGCGGTGGCAAAATGGGCTTCCGCGGGAGCAAGAAGAACACCCCGTACGCGGGCCAGGTGAGCGCCGAAGAGGCCGCTCGCGAGGCGTTCGAGTCGGGCCTGCGCAAGGTGAAGGTGTATGTGAAAGGTCCCGGAAGCGGTCGTGAGAGCTGCATCCGCGCCCTGCACAACAGCGGCATCGAGGTTACCGAGATCATCGACCTCACGCCAATGCCCCACAACGGCTGCCGTCCACCCAAAAAGCGCCGCGTGTAAGGGCGAGGCATGCATTGCCCGCAGAACACGCGCACCCCAAGAGACTACGATCATGGCACGATACACAGGACCCAAGACCCGGATCTCCCGGAAATTCAAGGAACCGATCTTCGGACCGGACAAATGGATGGAGCGCAAGCCCCATGCTCCCGGCCAGCACGGTCTGACGGCCAAGCGCCGTAAGAAGGAGAGCGAGTACAGCACGCAGCTCCAAGAGAAGCAGAAGGCCAAGTACATTTATGGCATCCTCGAGCGCCAGTTCGAGAAGATGTTCTTCACGGCCGCCAGCAAGAAGGGCATCACCGGCGAAGTACTGTTGAGCCTCTGCGAAGCGCGCTTGGACAACACGGTGTTCCGCCTCGGCATTGCTCCGACCCGTCGCGCGGCTCGGCAGCTCGTGGGCCATGGCCACATCACGGTGAACAACCAGGTGGTGAACATCGCCAGCTACACGCTCCGTCCCGGTGACACGGTGGCCGTGCGCGAGCGCAGCCGCAGCTTGGAGGCCATCGCCAACAGCGTGAGCACCAATCCACGCCGCTTCGATTGGCTCGACTTCAACCCCTCCACCATGAGCGGCAAGATGATCGCCATGCCCGAGCGGGCCCAGATCCCGGAGAACATCCGCGAGCAGCTCATCGTGGAATTGTACAGCAAGTAAGAGTTGTAGCGGGCTACCCCGGAGTTTTGTCCGGGCACGCGCGCTGCAAGCACGAACGAGGAGAAGGGAAGGACCACTGACCAACGAACACAACGACAACAGCACATGCCCATTCTTGATTTCCAGCGACCGGACAAGGTCGTGATGATCGAATCCGATGATCAGCGTGGCACCTTCGAGTTCCGTCCGCTGGAGCCCGGGTACGGCATCACCATCGGCAACGCATTGCGCCGCATCCTGCTCAGCAGCCTCGAAGGCCATGCCATTACCAGCGTGCGCATCGATGGCGTAGAGCACGAGTTCAGCACCATCAAGGGTGTGATCGAGGACGTTACCGAGATCGTTCTCAATCTCAAGCAGGTGCGCTTCCGCCGCCAACTCGAGGACGTGAGCACCGAAAAGGTCTCCTTCACCATCAGCGGCAAGGACGGGTTTACCGCCGGGGACATCGGCAAGCATACCACGGGCTTCCAAGTGTTGAACCCCGACCTGGTGATCTGCCAGATGGAGAACAGCGTGAAGCTCAATGTGGAGGTCACCATCGGCAAAGGCCGTGGATACGTACCAGCCGACGAGAACAAAATCGAGGGCGCGCCCATCGGTACCATTTTCATCGACAGCATCTTCACGCCGATCAAGAACGTGAAGTACAGCGTGGACAACACCCGCGTGGAGCAGAAGACGGATTATGAGAAGCTCACGTTGGAGATTATCTCCGACGGTAGCATCAGCCCGAAGAACGCGTTGCAAGAAGCCGCCAAGATCCTGATCCATCACTTCATGCTCTTCAGCGACGAGCGCATCTCGCTCGAACTGGAAGACCGTCCGGTGAGCAATACCGGTGGCAGCCGTGTTGGAGGGGAGCATGACGACCTGGACGAGACCAGCCTGCACATGCGTCAGTTGCTCAAGACCAAGCTCGTGGACATGGACCTCAGCGTTCGCGCCCTGAACTGTCTCAAAGCCGCGGACATCGAGACGTTGGGTGACCTGGTGAGCTACAACAAGAACGACCTTTTGAAGTTCCGCAACTTCGGGAAGAAGAGCCTGACCGAACTGGAGGACCTGGTAGAGAACAAGGGCCTGAGCTTCGGTATGAACGTGAGCAAGTACAAACTGGACAAGGAGTGAACCGGTTGCCGGTTGTCGGTTGTCGGGCTGCCGACCATCAAGCCTGACAACGGACAACAGACAACAGACAACGGACAACTGTCATGAGACACGGAAACAAGACCAACGCGCTGAGCCGTACGAAGGCACACCGCGACGCACTGATGAGCAACATGGCCTGCTCGCTCATCGAGCACAAGCGCATCAATACCACCTTGGCCAAGGCGAAGGCGCTGCGCATTTTCGTCGAGCCGCTGCTTACCAAGGGCAAGGCCGACAACACGCATAGCCGTCGTATCGTCTTCAGCTATCTGCAGAACAAGGAGGCCGTGGCCGCACTGTTCCGTGACATCGCCCCGAAGATCGCGGACCGTCCAGGCGGATACACGCGTATCATCAAGCTCGCGCCCCGCTTGGGTGACGCCAGTGAAATGGCCATGATCGAGCTGGTCGACTTCAACACCATCTACTCGGCGAAAGAGAAAGCCGGTGCGGAAGTGAAGAAGACCCGCCGCAGCCGACGCGCACCCGGTGCCAAGAAGGCAGAAGGTGCTGCGGATGCAGCGAAATCCGATGAAGCGAAGAGCGAGTGATGCACTTGCTGACAACTGTTGAGAATGAGGCGCTGCGAAGCGCCTCTTCTTTTTTGCCCCCTTCTACTTTTACCGCCCGATGCTCGTAAGCCAACGCCCCCATGCCCTCCTGCTCCTCGCGGACGGCACCGTGTTCAAGGGGCGAGCCATCGGGGCCGAAGGGATCACCGTAGGGGAGATCTGCTTCAATACCGGTATGACCGGCTACCAGGAGATCTTCACGGACCCCAGCTACAGCGGCCAGATCATGACGATGGCCACACCGCATGTGGGCAACTACGGCGTGAAAGATGGCGAAGTGGAGAGCGGCAGCATGAAGATCGCCGGACTGGTCGTGAAGAAGTTCAGCGAGGTATGGAGCCGACCAGGTGGCTCGGGATCCCTCGATGACCTGTTGAAACGCGAAGGCGTGGTCGGTATCAGTGACATCGATACGCGGAAGCTGGTACGTCACATCCGCGACAACGGTGCGCAGAACGCGCTGATCAGCAGCACCGAGATGGATATCGCGGTGCTCGCGAAGAAGCTCGAGGAAGCCCCGGACATGGCGGGCCGCGAGCTGAGCAGCACCGTCACCACGCGAGAGCCATACACCATCGGTGAGCCGAACGCCCCGCACCGTGTGGCCTTGGTGGACTTCGGCGTGAAACAGAATATCGAACGCTGCTTGCTGGAGCGTGGCTGCCAGGTTCGCGTATTCCCGATGTCAGCCACCGTTCAGGAAATGCTGGCGTTCCTGCCCCACGGCTTCCTGCTGAGCAATGGCCCCGGCGACCCCGCCGCCATGCCTGCGACCGTTACGCTCGTGAGGGACATCGTGGCCACGGGCCTGCCCGTCTTCGGTATTTGCTTGGGCCATCAGCTCCTCGCGGAAAGCCAGGGCATCGGCACGGAGAAGATGCACCACGGTCATCGTGGTATCAACCATCCGATCAAGAACCTGGTGACCGGTCAGGATGAGGTCACCAGCCAGAACCACGGCTTCGTCGCGAACCGTGAGCAGACCGAGCGCAACACGGACGTGGAGATCACACACGTTCACTTGAACGACAACAGCATCGCCGGTATACGCCTGAAGGGCAAACCGGTGTTCAGCGTACAGTATCATCCGGAAGCTGGTCCCGGACCGTACGATTCGCGCTATCTCTTCGACCAGTTCATAGAGTACATGAAGGGCCCGGCTCTTTCTCCGGCGGGCAACACCACCAACACGAAGAAGACCGTCAACGCATGAGCCTTATCGCCAAGATCCAAGCGCGCGAGATCCTTGATTCACGCGGCAACCCCACCATCGAAGTGGATGTGTTCACCGATGGTGGCCACGTGGGCCGCGCGGCCGTTCCCAGCGGCGCGAGCACAGGTGCCCACGAGGCTGTGGAACTGCGCGACGGCGACAAGAAGCGCTATCTCGGCAAGGGCGTGATGAAGGCCGTGGAGCACGTGAACGAGACGCTCAACAACGAGCTGCACGGTGCGATGGTCAGCGAACAGGCCTTGATCGACCGGGCGATGATCGGGCTTGATGGCACGAAGAACAAGAACAACCTCGGAGCCAACGCCATCCTCGGTGTTTCATTGGCGATCGCCAAGGCCGCAGCGAGCGAAGCGGGTCTTCCGCTCTACCGCTATGTGGGTGGTGCGAATGCCAGCATGTTGCCAGTGCCGATGATGAACATCGTGAACGGCGGTGCTCATGGCGACAACAAGGTGGATATCCAGGAATTCATGATCATGCCGGTAGGTGCGGAGACCTTCGCCCAGGGCTTGCGCATGGGTGCCGAGACCTTCCACCACCTGAAGGCGGTCTTGAAGGCCAAGGGCCTGAGTACGAACGTGGGTGATGAGGGCGGGTTCGCCCCGGACCTGAAGAGCAACGAGGACGCGCTGAAGCTGGTGATGCAGGCCATCGAGAAGGCCGGCTACAAACCAGGCGAGGACATCGTGATCTCGCTCGACTGCGCCAGCACGGAGTTCTACGACGCGAAGAAGAAGCGCTATGTGCTGGAGAGCACGGGCGACAGCCTCACCAGCGATGAAATGGTGGCCATGTGGAAGGGCTGGTGCAAGAAGTACCCGATCGTGAGCATCGAGGACGGCATGGCCGAGGATGATTGGGACGGCTGGAAGAAGTTGACCGTGGCGCTCGGAGACAAGGTGCAGCTCGTGGGCGACGATCTGTTCGTGACCAATACGGACCGTTTGTCGCAAGGCATTGCCAAGGGCATCGCCAATTCCATTCTGGTGAAGGTGAACCAGATCGGCACGCTCACCGAAACCCTGGAAGCGGTGGACATGGCGCATCGCAACAGCTACACCGCCGTGATGAGCCACCGGAGCGGCGAGACCGAGGACAGCACCATCGCTGACCTGGCAGTCGCCACGAACTGCGGCATGATCAAGACCGGATCCGCCAGCCGCAGCGACAGGATAGCCAAGTACAACCAGTTGCTGCGCATCGAAGAGCAGCTCGGCAAGAGCGCGCGCTATCCGGGAAGGGATCTGCGGTACGTGGGCTGAACGATCGGTTGAAGCCTTTCGCGGCCTGATGCCGATGGGCACCGACAATAGCGGCCTTTCCAAGAAGAACGTGGTTCACTGGTTGAATCCGATGTAGCGGTCAAGCAACACCTGCAGCCGGGCCTTCCCATCGCCCAATAACCTGTCGCGGTCCTTGGTATTGGTGCTGTCCCGCAGTTCTACGATGTGCAGGCCCACTTCATCGAACACCACGGCCTGTGCGCTGTCCGCGATACCGAATCCGTCATTGAAGGTCCAGAACGCATCGTGGGGCACCGTGGCGTCGAAAACATCGCGGCTCCATTCGAAGGCGTTGTGGGGCAGGTCCAGCTGTGCGAGCAGCGTTGCCGCGAAGTCGGTGTGGCACGCGTAGGTGCTGTCCGTTGTGCCGTGCAGTTCATCGCGCAAGGCGCCGCCCGTGAGCAGGAAGGGGATGCGGTGCCGCGCGGCGCTGCTGTAGTCGCGGTAGCGAGGCAGGTAATGGCCGTGGTCGGCGACGACTACGATCAACGTGTTCGTGTACCAGTCCTGTTGCTTCGCCGCATGGATGAAGTCGCCGAGGCATCGGTCCGTGTAATGCACCGTGTTGCGGTAGAGCTGGGGTTCGTTCCTGCCAGCGAAGCCTTCATCCACCGGTGCGTCGAAGGGTTCGTGACTGGTCGCCGTCATCAGGACGTGGAAGAACGGCCGACGTTCCTTGCCCGCCTCGCGGAGGTGGAAGGCGAAAAGCTCCTCATCGTAGGCACCCCAGTCCGTGCGCTTGGTGATGGGGAACGAGTTCTCGCCGTGTACCCTGTCGAAGCCCATGGCTTCCAGATACGCGCGCGTATTGGCGAACTCCACGTTACCGGCATACCAGTAGGTGGAGGTATAGCCCTCCGCACCGAGCGCCTTCACTACGCTGGGAAGTCTGTCGAATTTCCCGAAGTTGCGGATGATGGTGGTCTTGGGTTGCGAAGGGAACCCGCTCAGCAGCGCGCAGAGGCCCTGCTCTGTTCGGAACCCGGTGGAATAGAAGTTGGTGAACAGCAGCCCATCGTTCGCGAGTTCGGTGAACCGTGGCGCAACGCCGCTGTCTCCACCGAGCGGTTCGATGATATCGGCGGACCAGCTCTCCAGCAGCACCATGAGCACGTTCGGCCGTTCGGTCTTCAGGATGGTGTTTGACCGTCCTCGACCGGTGGGATGCTGCTGACGGAAAATGCGCTCGGCTTCTTCCTCGGGCATCGTCACGTAAGGGTTTTCCGCCATGTGCGCGGGTTCCACGGCGATCTCCAGCGCGTTCCAAACGCCGTTCAGCGCGGCGAGGTTGAGCACGTTGTGCCGGCTGAAGTAGGCCCAGCTCTTGTTGATCGGATCATCCTGTGGTCCACCGCGTGCGGCGAGGAAGCAGAGGGCTGGTACGGCCAACGCGGTAGCGATCCGCCCGGGAAGGCCCCCTGTCGCGAACGGTCGTTGAAGATCGATACGGTTGAGCCAGTTCACGAACAGGAGGATCTGGACAGCGGCCAAAGCGACCAACGCGAGCAGCCAGCCCATGCGGATGCCTGCGGCCGCTTCTTTCGGGAACGCCAGATAGCCGATCGCCTTCCGGTCCAACCGCGCGCCCCAAGCCTCGAAAAGACCGATGTCCGTGGCGTTCACCAGCGCACTGAACACCAAGAGGACCAGGGAGAGCCCAACGACGATGCGCCGCGGCCAGCGGGCATCCGTGAACAGCAGCGGAACGGCGAGGAGCGTGGTTGCCAGGAGGAAATAGCCCGTCGCGGAGAGGTCCATGGGCAGGGCCTTCACGTTGCAGAGCAGGATATCCGCCCATGCCACATCGTGGAGCGCGCGGTACGAGAACGCGAGGAAGGCGATCCGTTGGAACAGGAAGAGGGCCATCCACCAAAGGGCAAGGTGGCCGAACCAGCGCCAGAAATTCTTCACGCGAACGTCAGCGGACGATGTTCAACTGGCCGAGCGACACGGTTCCTTGTCCCTGCACATGAGCGGAGATGAAGACGTTCTGTGCGGCGATCGCGCGCAGGTCGATGCGGGTGCGGGTCGAGGTCGCGGGCTGCTCGATCAGAATGCGGCCCTGCATGTCACGCACGAGGATCCTGACAGGGGTCTCCTGCACGGGGAGCGGGGACTCTACGGTGATCAGGTCGCTCGCCGGGTTGGGATAGAGGCACCAACCCGACAATGCGTCGCCGTGCGGTGAGAGTCCTGTTGGACTTTTGCGCCAAGCAACGCAGAAGTCGCCCAGCCCGACGCCGTTGGCCGTGAGCCGGGCGTAGCCATCACCACTGCTGTTCCCGAGGGTATTGATGTCCGTATCCGGATGCACGGCCCACGGGAAGTGCGGGTTCGGCCGGTAGAGGACTACGAGACTGTCCTCGTTGAACGCAGTACCACCGAAAGGCTGAACGAGGCCCGGGTCGTAGTTGGAACTGCTCGTTGGTCGCCCGTCGACATTGATGCGCAAGGCGAGCACGGTGCCTTCAGTGAGCTGCCCGGTAAAGCGCCACCATCGGTCCGGTGAGACCGTGAACGCGAAGGGCTCGCTCGTGTTGTCATCCGCCGCCGTCCAGAATTCCTCTACGCGTACAGGGGCGGGTTCGGGAAGCTCGCTCACCAGCAGGGCCACGTCGGCCAGCGGAAGGTTCACCGTGATGTCATTCGTCAACGTGTCCTGGGCGGTCGTGGTCCCGAGCGATAGCCGTTCATCGGCATTGAGGAATGCGAATACCGGTTGGAAGGGCGGGGTACTGGTGATGGTCGAGAACTCGCCACCGATCGAGGCCTGGACCGGGTCCGTCCAGCGGGTTCCATCAGCGCCTTCGAAGGTGACGGACAGCGGCACGTTGTTGTAGAGATGATCAGCATGCCGGATCTTCTGTTGGACGAAGAGCGTGGTGTTCCAAACAATACCGGCTTGTGCCGTGGTGAACGAATCCACTTCGAACGCGGACCATCCGGGCTGGAGGATCCAGTCGCTGAAGTAGTCGGTGAGGTCCACGCCCGTGGCCGTGCTCAGGCTGTCGCGCAACTCTTCGGAGCTCATGTCGGAGAACGCGTTGTTCGCCAGCACGCGTCGGTAGCCGGCAGCAAAAAGGGAATCACCCAAGTAGCCGCGCAGGGTGTGCGCGAAGTCGGCGCCTTTACGGTAGCTGTGCTCGCCGTAGGTGAAGGCTTGCGGTACTTCGGAGAGCGCATACCAGCCCTCGTCCTTCAGGTGCGCGTTGGCCACCATGTCGTGGTGGTTGTCACGCACCTTGCTATCGTATGCGGGACGGCCGTAGAGGTCTTCGAGGAAGAGGAAGCTGAGGTATTCAGCATATCCTTCGTTGATGTACATCTCTTCCGCGCGGCGGCACGTGATGAGATCGCCGAACCAGTGGTGGGCCAGTTCGTGCGCCATGATGTCCTCATACTGGAGCGTACCGTCGGCGATACCGAACGGGTAGCAGATGTTCGTTGGATGCTCCATCGCGCCTTGGGTCGTCAGGCAGTAGCCGACACGTTCCCAGCGGTACGGCCCGAACCAGCGCTCGAACGTGTCGAAGGCGTTGCGAAGGTGGATGAAGGAGGCCTTCATGTCCGTGGTGTCGTTCGGCTTGGCTACCAGCGTGACCGGGATGTCAGTGCCTGCTATGCTGGGGAACGTATCACGTGCGGCCACATAGTTCGTGGCGGCTACCGAGGCGAGGTACGAAGGTATGGGCCCGGCCATGGCCCAATGTGATATGCGGGCACCGCCGCCAAGGTCGGTTTCGTCCACGAGTGCCCCATTGGCGAATACGGTCCGGTTCCCGTCCACGTGCACGAAGAACTCGAAGGTGCAGCGCTCCACGAAATTGTCGAAGCAGGGGAACCACGAGCGCCCGTAGGAGTGGGGAATGGCATCGAAGGCGACGCCGAGGTCATACTGGTAAGAGCTCAGGGTGTAGAACCCGCCCCAACCGCTCGCGTCCACAGAGGGGTTCCCGCCGTAGTGAACGTTCACCGTGAGCGTGTCTTGTGGCCCGTAGGTCCCATTCAGATCGATCCGGAGGTCTTCGCCGATGTGGGTGAAGGTGAGCGGTGAGCCGTTCAAGCGCACGGAATCCGTGGTCAGTGCCAACAGGTCGAGCGGAAGCACGTTGATCCCTTCCACCTTCGGGGTGAAGCGGATGGAGGCCGTTCCATGGATCAGGCCCGAACCGGTCTGCGTAAGGTCCAGGTCGATGCGGGTATGGAGCAGATCGATGCTGTCGCTGCGCAAGATGCTTCCTGTCTGCGCGGAGGCGCACGAAACCAGGACCGAGGTGAGGACCGCGCCAGCGAACCGGCCGTAGGACGATAGGGACATGCGTTTCAGCCCCGATGGGACGGGGCGGTTTTCGTTGTGGACGAAAGTAAGGTCAGGCCGGTTGACGGACCGGCTGTTGGACGCGGGCCGGTAGGATCCCTATGTTTGGGAGAACAACTTGCCTTCCTATCCCGTTATCCTGTCAACCGAACACGGATGAAACCGAGTACCGAACTCCACGACCTGATCAAGTCGCTGACCAAGTCGGAGAAGCGCTTCTTCAAGTTGCACAGCGCCCTTCAGAGCGGCCCGAAGAACTACCTGCGCATGTTCGAGGCCATCGACAAGCAGAAGGCCTATGACGAGGAGGAGATCAAGAAGCTTTTCGCCAAGGAGATCTTCATCAAGCATCTGCCCTCGGAGAAGAACCACCTGTACAAGCTGATCATGAAGGCCCTGCGCGCCTACCATGCGGAAGCGACGGTGAGCGGCCTGTTGAAGATCGAGATCAAGAACATCGAGCTGCTGTATGACAAGGCGCTGTATGAGGAGGCGAACAAAACGCTGCACCGGGCCAAGCGGATCGCGCGCGAGAACGAGCGGTTCTACTACTGGTTCGAGCTGCTGAACTGGGAAAAGCAACTGCTGGAGGAGGCATACGAGAGCGGGGAATTCACCAAGGACCTGGACGCGTTGATCGAGGAGGAACGGGACGTGATCGAGAAGCTGCGGAACTTGGCGGCGTATCATATTCTCTACAGCAAGATCAACTACGTCTTCCGCAGCGGTGGATACGTCCGCACGGAAGAGGAGCACAGGATGGTGGAGGAGATCAGCGAGCATCCGCTGATCAAAGGGAAGAACACAGCGCTGAGCAAGCGCGCGGCCACCATTTGCTTCTACACACAAGGCTTCTGCCAATGGGCCAAACGGGACTGGCGGCTGAGCCTGGAGAAGTTCGCGCGGGTAAGGCAGATCCTTGACGAGCGTCCGCAGCTCAAAGCCGATCTGCCCAAGCGGTACGTGCGCACGGTGCAGTACATCGTGCAGTGCCAGATCGAGCTGGGCGAGTTCAAGGAAGCGCGGGAGAACATCCGGCTGATGCGTCAGTTGCACACGCAGGATGGGTTCAAGGGCATCGACATCGCCGTGCAGGTGTTCCATGCCAGTTACCTGAGCGAGTTGCGGCTGCTGGACCGCATGGCCGAACATGCGAAGGCGATCGGACTGGTGGGCGATGTTCTCCACGGCCTGGAAGAGTACGGGAGCCGTTTGCACAAGGAACACCAGATCGAATTCTACTTCACCCTTGCCTGCGTGCATTTCGGTGCGGGGCAGGTGAACAAGGCGCTGTTCTGGTTGAACAAGGTGTTGAACGATCCGGAGCCCACGTTGCGGCAGGATATTTTCATCTACGCCCGGCTGTTCAATCTGGTGGTGCACTACGAGCTCGGTAATTTCGACCTGCTGGAGTACATCGTGCGCAGCACGCACCGTTTCCTGAACAAACGGCACGCCGCCCATGAGATCGAGACCCTGCTGATCGAGAGTATCAAGAAAATGGCGCGCGCGCAGCAGCCCGCCGTGAGGCGCGAGCTGACGTTGGCCCTCAAGAACGGCCTGCTGGAACTGGTGAAGGACCCGAACGCGAGCACCCTGCTGAAGTACTTCGATTTCATATCCTGGGCGGAGAGCCAGGTGGAAGGGGTGACATTCGCGGAGGTCGTCCGGGGCAAATTGCAGAAGGCCGCGAAATGACGAAGGGGCCCGCTCACGGGCCCCTTCGCTCGCATGGCCCGCTGCGGGCCTGAACGACGCTCAACGCTCTTGAGCGAGGTTCTTGATTCCGGTTACCCTGAACTCGGTTCGTCGGTTCTCCTGGTGCGCTTCTTCGGTGCACTTCACACCGTTCCGACAGTCGTTCTTCAGCACGGTCTCGCCGAATCCTTTCGCGCTGATGCGGTCGGGATCCACCCCTTGCTGGATCAGGTAGTTCACGGCGCTGTACGCGCGGGCATCGCTGAGTACCAGGTTGTATGTATCGCCACCGCGACTGTCCGTGTGGGCGCCGAGTTCGAAGCTCATGTGCGGATTATCCTTGAAGATCTTCGCCAGCTTGTCCAGTTCGCGCGCCGCATCGGGCCGGATGTCCCACTTGTCATAGTCATAGAGGATGTTCTGGATCGCGACCGGTTCATCCACCGAGATGGCGGAAAGATGGAAGTCCACGCGCAATGTGTCCGAGCGCAGGAGGCCGCGCGTGCTGAGCGGATGGGACTGGCTGAGGTGTGCTTCGTCGGAGGCGCGCACCGTGTAGTCGGATCCAGGCTTGAGCGGGAAGCGGAATCTGCCGTCGGGACCGGTCATCACTGATGTGTCCTCTTCGGTGAGGAGTTCAGCAAGCGTCACTTCCACGTTCGGCAGGTAGTTCCCTTCGATATCGGTGACCTCGCCCTCCACCATGAAGACCGGTGCCACCGCCCAGAACGTGTATACCTGATCGGTTCCTTCGCGTGAGCTGCTGAGGTAGCCGCTCATGGTGGTATCCCCGGCGATACCCACACGCTTGTCGATCACCAAGGAGAAATCGTCGTGTTCGGTGTTCACCGGGTAGTTCAGGTTTCGCGGCTCGGTCCATTTTTCCCCTGTCTGATGCGTCTCGAAGATGTCCAACCCGCCGAGGTTGTGGTGCGCATCGCTGCTGAAGTAGAGCGCGTCTCCGTTCACTACGGGGAAGGCTTCATTCCCGGCGGTATTCACGGTGGCACCCAGGTTCTCCGGAGTGTTCCAACCACCGCCGTCACGCGTTGATCTCCAGATGTCCGAGCCACCCTGTCCGCCTGGCATGTCACTCACGAAGTAGAGGGTGTTGCCGTCCGCGCTCAGCGCGGGATGACCGCAAGAGAAGTGTTCGCCATTGTAAGCGAAGGCGCGGATGTCGGTCCAGGCCTGGGTTATGCTGTCACGAGTGGCGCGGAACAGTTTCAGGTGGCTGGTATTGCGCTCGTCCTTGTTCAGCCGTTGCTTGTAGTAGTCACTGCGCGTGAAGAACATCGTATTGCCATCCGCGGAGACCACGGACGTTCCCTCATGGTAGGGGCCGTTCACTTCACCTGGCAGCCTGACGGGCTCCAACCACCTGACGACCGTTTTCTTTTCCACATAGTAGAGGTCCAGGAATGATCGTCCGTTCCAAGGGTTGGCTCGGCCTTGACGGTCCAAGGGCTCACCCGTGACCAACAGACCTCTTTGGAAGGGTGCTGCACTGAAGACGCTCTTGAAGCCTGGCAGGTTCAACCGGTTCACGACGAAGGCATCGCTGTCGTGGAGGAAGTCGCGATAGGCTTGGCAGGATTCGTAGAGGTCCAGCGCAGCGGCGTCTTCCGGCTTCGCTTCCAGCACGCGGAAGAAGCTGGCTTCGGCCTCGTCCGGGCGGCCGAGGCCCATGAGTACCTGCCCATAACGGAAGGCGTCCTCACCGCTGAGGGGGGCGATCGAGTCGGCGCGGTGATAGCGTTGAGCGGCGTCTGCGAGCTCATTCTGTCGGCGGCAGGCATCGGCGCACCGGATGAGCGCGGTGCGGTCCAAGGAACGCTGCAACAGTCGATCATAGCGTTTCTGCGCCCGCTCGAATGCCATCAGGTTGTAGGCTTCGTCGGCTTTGTGCATGCGGTAGCCCGCGCACGATGGGAGCAGTGCGATGACGAACGTCGCGAGGAGGAGGTGGTACTTGGCGCGCATGGTTCAGAAGTAGCGCGGGGTTTTGATGCGGACAGGCTCTTTGCCGAGGTCGATGCCGAGCATGATCTCGTGCGATGCGCCGCTGTATCGACGAAGCGCGGAGGTCGTCATGTCGTAAGCGTATCCGATGCGGAACATGGGGTTCACCTGGTATTCGACCATGCCTGTGACTGAGGCACCTGTGCGGTACCCGATCCCGAGCCAAAAGCGCTCACGGTACAAGGCGTTCAGGTTCACGTCCACTTCGGGCGGGGCCTGGGGGTGGTATTTCACCAGGCCCGAGGGTTTCAGGTCCACATCCTCACTCATCTCGAAGATATGACCGGCGTAGAGGTAGTAGTGCCGTTGGAAGTAGTTGTCGGAAACGCTTTCCGCCGCTTCGGCGATTTTGCCATCGGCCGCATAGATGGTCGGTACACTGATCCCTGCGTAGCTGAGGTCATTGTGCCAATAGAGCCCGAAGCCGAATTTGCCTACGGTCACGTTGCGGATGTTCTGCTGGTACAAGGGGTCGTTCTGGTCCCAGTACACGAGGTCACTGAGTTTGGCCGAGTAGAGCGAAAGACCCGCTTTGAGCCCGAAGGCGAGCTGGCCGTTGTCGCCTGTGCGGATCCGATAGGCGTACTGGCCGGCCATCTCCAGGTCGCGGCTCACGCCGATCTGGTCATGTACGAGCGTGAAACCGACGCCCATGCGCTCGTTCCATAGCGGTCCGTCCACCGCGAGCATGCTCGTTACCGGAGCGCCTGTGATGCCTGTCCACTGGTCGCGGTACAGCAAGCTTGCGCTGGCGTACGGATGGCTTCCGGCGTACGCCGGGTTCAGGAACAGCCCGTTGAACATGTACTGGCTGACCATCACTTCCTGCTGTGCACGCGACACAAGGCAGCCGCAAACGGCGAAGGCGAAAGGGAGGATCCGGAAGTAGCGCATAGATGCTGGGCTGTTGCTCGGTTCAGCGGCGGAGATCCACATAGCCTTGGAGATTAGCGGCATCGCTGCCGAGACGGAGGATGATGAAGTAGGTGCCATTGGGCAATTGTCCACCCTGCTGGTTCTCACCGCCCCAGTCGTTGCGGTAGTTGAGCTGGTCGTAGACCACGTTTCCCCATCGGTTGAAAACGAGCAACTGATTGGCGGGGTATGCTTCGATCCCATGGATGATGAATACGTCGTTCTGGCCATCCCCGTTCGGCGTGAAGCCCGTCGGCACCTCGATCGTCTTCGGACCGGTGAGTTCGAACAGGAGTCGCATGGTGCATCCGTTCGCGTCCGTGATGGTCACGGTATACTCCCCCGCTGGGACGCCGTTGAGGTCGCTGGTGTTCGCGCTGTTGCTCCAGTCATAGGTGTAGGAAGGCGTGCCACCTGATACCGTGAGCGAGATGGAGCCGTCGTTCGCACCGAACGCGCTCACCTCATCGCCATTGCCGTAGTCGGAAAGAACACTGTCCACGGCGATCGCGTCGGGTTCATGGATGGTGAACACCCCGCTCCAGGAGCAGTTGTTGGCATCGCTCACCGTTACTTGGTATCCGCCCGCCGATGCGTTCTGCAGGTCTTCTCCCGAGGCCGGGCCGGTCCAGTCGAAAGTGAACGGGGCCGTTCCGCTCTGTACGGTCAGGTCCACCGAGCCATCACTGCCTCCGTTGCACAGCACATCGGTGATCGCGGACGAGACCAGTAGTGCCGGCCCACCTTGCACCTGCGCATCGGTTTGGGCCGTGCAGCCATTGGCGTCGGTCACGTTCAACGAATAGGTGCCGATCGCGAGACCGATCGGATCCTCGGCTTCGGAGCCATCGCTCCAATCATAGGAGTACGGCTGGCTGCCACCGGTCACGGTCGCGTCGATGCTTCCGTTGCCTTGGCCACATGCGGCTTGCGTGGTGGCGGCCGTGGCCATGAGCGTGTCCGGCTGCGATAGCGTGATGCAATCAGATACGGAACATCCGTTACCGTCAGTGATGGTCACACAGTATTCACCGGCGTACAGGTCGTTGACGTCCGGATCATTCGCCACGAAGCCGTTCGGGCCGGTCCACTGCGAGGTGTAGGTGCCGGACCCGCCATTCACCGAGGTGGAGATCGTACCGTTGTTCAAGCCGAAGCAGCTGATGTTCGTACCGCTGGGGAATGCACTGGCATCGAGCTCCCAAGTGATGGGTTCCGGTGCGACCACGCTGATATCCTGCTGGTACGAGCATCCGTTCTCGTCGGTAACGGTGATCGTGTAGGTGCCTTCGGCCAGCGCAACGATGCTGTCGGCGGAGCTGGTGAAGCCACCCGGGCCGCTCCAACCGTACTGGAAGGAGCCGCTGCCGCCCTGCGCGATCACGCTGATGCTGCCGTCGCTGGCGCCGTCACAGCTCGTATTGGATCCGCCCACGAACTGGCTCAAGGTGATGCTGGCCATCAACGCGCTGTCGGGTGCGTAGAGTGTCATACTGTCGGTGAAAGAGCATCCGTGCGCGTCCGTGATCACAACATCGTAGTATCCGGCGGCCAACCCGTCGGGATCCTCCATCGAGTAGCTCGAACCTTGCGGGCCATGCCAGGTGACGTCGTATGGCGCAGTACCGCCGGTGAGCGTCAGATCGATACTGCCATCGTTGCCGCCGAAACAGCTCACGTTGGTTCCGCTCGGCTGGATCGCCGCTATGATGTCCGCACCGATAGGCTCCGTGGGCGCGATGAGGGTCAGGGTCGTATCGACTGAGCAGCCATTGGTGTCGGATACGGAGAGCGTGTAGTCACCCGCTACGAGATCGCTGAGGAAGGCGTCCGTGGAAGCGAAGCCGTTGGGGCCGCTCCAGTTGATGTTCAGTGATCCGCTGCCGCCGACGAGTGTCGCTTCGATCACACCGGTGTTCGCGCCGGCGCACGGGATGTTCACGTCGCCGTAGTCGCTCACATACACGCTCAGGTCGATCGG
>Ga0075163_10001828_pt1 | contig 28803 bp, 22 predicted proteins | sample JI1023141ADNA_FD_71478 | JGI IMG/M metagenome (GOLD analysis project Ga0075163, IMG submission 71478) | Wastewater effluent complex algal communities from Wisconsin, to seasonally profile nutrient transformation and Carbon sequestration -... | ecosystem: Engineered > WWTP > Effluent > Algae...
CGCCCTCCCACACCAGCTCGATCGACGTCAGGCCGAAGTCATCCTCGATCGTGTACGCGAGCTCGACGCGACGCAGGTTGGTGACATCGAGCGGCTCCGCCGGCGACAGCAGCTGCACGGTCGGTGGCTGATCGGGCTCGGCCTCGATCGTGCGCGGCACCGCTTCGATCGAGCGCACGCCGGCGGGCGAGGTCACCGCGAACCGATAGCGCGCGGACTTCTCGATCACGAGCTTGGTCGACAGCTGCTCGCCCATCACCGTGGCGGGCTGCGAGCGGACGTACTCGCCGCTCTCGGTCTCGACGACGAGCTCGGCGGCGAACGCCGGGACGAGCAGCTTCGCCTTGAGCGAGACCGCGGTGCCGGGCAGCCCCTTGACGTCGCCCGACGTCGACGACAACCGCAGCGGTGCGCGGCGCGCGTACGCGGGGAACTCGAGGCTGGCTTCGAGATCGCCGACCAGCGGCACCGCCGAGACCACCGCGCCGTCGAACTGCGGAGGCGGGGGCGCGAACAGGTTTCGCCAGCCGCCCCACACCAGGCGCGGGGCGATCAGGATGATCGCGACGTTGAGCGCGACGGCGACCATCGCCCAGCGCTTCGCGTGCTTGATCTCGTCGACGGGCAGCAGCCGCACGGGCTCGACATCCTCGAGCCGCTCCGACGTGGCGACGATCAGCGCGTCGACCAGCGCGGGCGAGGGCGCACCGCGTGTCGACGCGGGAGCGCCGAGCTCGACCGACGACAACAGATCGCTCGCGATCGGCTTGTGCCGCTCGCCGACCCAGCGTGCGACGTCGCTGTCGCTCGCCCACCTGCGGCGCGGTACGACGACACCCATCAGCACGATCGCCGCGCCGATCACGATCACCGCGAGCGCGGTCGTCCCGATCAAGGCCTGCGCACTCGTGCGGTTGTCACCGACAAGCGTGCCGAGGAGCGGCACCAGCACGGCGAGCCCCGCGAACGACGCGAAGCCGTACATCGCGGCACGGCGCGCCTGATGGCGGAGGAGGAGCGCGCGAACCCGCCCCAAGAACCCCGAGATCGATGTGTCTGCGCGCGCCACGGCTAGTTCCCGGGTGGTGCCTCGGGCTGCCCGAGCATAGCTCTATCGGGCTGTTCCGACACCCCGGGCCGTGATTCGGCTATAACCAACCCCCGAAGTGAACGCGTGAATAAGCCCGGGCAAAAGACGTCCACGGCTCCACATGGACGCTCCACGGCTGTCGATGACTACGAGCTGGTCCTTGCGGCTCGCAAAGGCGATCGCGACGCGTTCCGCACGCTGTTCGAGCGCCATCACCGCCGTGCCTATGCGCTCGCCTATGGTGTCGTCCGCCATCAGGATGACGCCCTCGACGTGGTTCAGGACGCTTTCATTAAAGCTCACAAATACTTAGACAAGTTCGAAGGCAACTCCAGCTTCTACACCTGGCTGTATCGAATCGTGATGAACCTGGCCATCGACCACCTCCGCAAGCATCGCCGGGTCAAGCCCGTCGAGCTGGACGAGACGCGGATGGAGGATGGCGGGGAGGATGGCCTGCTCCCCAAGATCCTCGGCGGCAACCCCGGCCGGGCGCTGCAAGATAAGGAGATCCGGATCCGGATCGACAAGGCGCTCGAGGAGCTGTCCGACAACCATCGGGCGGTCCTGGTGATGCGCGAGCTCGAGGGGCTGTCCTACGAGGAGATGGCCGAGGCGATGGACTGCAGCAAGGGCACGATCATGTCGCGCCTGTTCCACGCCCGAAGAAACATGCAAAAGCGCCTGCTCGATCTGGTGGAGCATCCGTCGAAGGAGCTGCTGGAAGAGCTGGGCGTAAAAGATCCGGACGACGACGTGGAAGAAGTACCCGCACCGGCACGAGGACGATCATGAGCGCCAAAGACGATATCGAGCTGATGCAGCACGCCGACGGCGAGCTCGAGCTCGAGCACGTCGAGGGCGAGGCGAAGACCAAGGTCGAGTCGCTGCGCGGGATCACCGAGCTCGTGAAGGGGCACCTCGAGATGTCGGCCGATGCGATCCCGGATCGGCGGTTCGACGCGATGTGGCGCGAGGTCGCGCGATCGATCGACGTCGAGAAGCCGGTCGGCGTGCTGTCGCGGATCCGCTCGTGGTTCGAGCGCCATCGCGGCCACGTGTTCACCGGGATGGCGAGCGCGGGTGCCGTCGCGGCGATCGCGATCGTGCTGCGCAGCGACGGTCCGGACGTGACCGCGCCCACCAGCGCGATCGACGTGCAGCCCGCCGCGCTGCGGCCTGCGCCGGTGATCGAAGATCTCGAGACGCCGGGCGGAAATAGCACGGTGCTCAACATCGAAGACGATGATGGCCACACCACGGTGATCGTCGTGACTCCTGCGGATACTGTGGAGGGCATATGAAGCGACTCGCCTTGCTCGCGGTCCTGGCCGCAACACCGGCGTTCGCCGACAAGACCGACGCGCCGAAGCCGGCCCAGCAACCCACCGCACCCGCGGTGACCTGCGAGGTGTTCGAGATCTGGGCGACCCATGGCAAGGGCGTCGTCGACGCGTCGATCAACAAGCAGCTCGCGAAGCGCCTCGGTGCCTCGCTCAAGCAGAACGACTTCAAGCAGCTGTCCACCACGTCGGCGTCGCTGACTCCGAAAACCGCGCAGTCGATCAAGCTGTCGAAGGGCAGCGCGTCGATCACGCTGGTCGAGACCGTCAACAAGTCGCAGCTCCGGCTCGACGTCGCGTTCAACGCGGCGAAGGGCAACTCGAAGCAGGTCGTCACCGTGGCGGCCGGCGACTACGTGATCGTCAGCGTCAACCAGTCGGGTGATGCGAAGGCCGAGGCGCACGTGCTCGCTGTAGGTAGCTGCAAGTAGGGATAATTCCGGGGAGCCCACCGACGTCACGCGGATCGAATTCACGCGTGGCGCCAGTCGTTGTATGACCGGCCCCCAGAGATGCAGTCCGCTCTTCCTCCGCAGCGCGCGACCCTTCGCGCGCCGACCCGCGGGGGAACCCGAGTCAAGCGCAGCCGCAAGCGCTGGTTGATCCCGATCATCGGGATGGGTGTGGTGTGCACCGCCATCGTCGTCGGGCTGCTCGTGATCTACCCGCGCGTGGGTGCGCGGATGGTGCGCGAAAAGGTCACCGAGAAGGTCGGCGCGAAGCTCGGGCGCGACGTCAAGATGGGCGCGGTCGAGGTCTCGCTCGGTCACGCGATCATTCGAGACCTCGAGATCCGCGGCCCCAACGACGGCGAGCTGCCGTTCATCCACATCGCGAAGATCGAGATCGACTTCGAGACGATGCCCTCGCTGATCGGCCGCGTCCGGCTCGGCGCCGCCACGCTCGACGGCGTGCTCGTCAACATGCGCCGCCATCACGACGGCCGCGACAACGTGCGCGACATCATCGAGAAGCTGCAGGCGCAGCCCGGTGGTGGCGGATCGGGCGACAGCACGATGCCGACCTCGATCGCGATGCTGCACGGCAAGGTCGTCGTCGACGACGCGATGGCCGGTGCGACGCTGCTGATGCAGGACGGCGACGCGACGTGGAAGCCGGGCGCGTTGATCGCCCACATGCGCGACGTCACCGCGACGACGATCGCCGCACCCAAGGCGTCGGCCGCGAAGCTCGAGATCCACAAGCTCACCGGCGAGCCGCCGATGCTCAAGATCGAGGGTGGCGAGCTCGCGCTGTGGCCGCGGATGGCGCTGTCGAGCATCAAGGGCTCGATCACCTCGAACCCGCAGAACCCGCGGCTGTTCACGATCGATCTATCCGGCGGTTACGGCGGCGTCGCCGAGCTGTGGACCGCGAAGGGCCCGCTCGACACCACGGCGCTGACCGCGTCGATCGAGCTCGAGGCCAAGAAGTTCCAGCTCGACCGGCTCGCGCCGATCCTGGCGAAGACGCCGGTGGTCGACTACGCGAACACCTCGATCGACACCAAGGTCAAGCTCGCGCTCGACCGCAACGGCGCCACGTTCGACGGTCAGTTCCACCTCAGCGGGCTCAACGTCGGGCACCCGATGCTGGCGGACAAGGAGGTCCACGATCTCGATCTGTCCGGCGTGATCCAGGGCTCGTACGATCGGAGCAAGCGCGTGCTCGCGCTGACCAAGGGCGACTTCGTGACCCGCGAGGTGCCGTTCTCGGTGACCGGCTCGGCGAGCAAGACGGCCGCCCTGGTCGAAGGCGACAAGCCCGCGATCCCCCTTCCGGATAATAGGAGCGGCGGTGGGTTGGCGGGCGAGCCAACCCAGCGCCGCGGCCCCGGTGGGATCCAGCTGCTCGACCTGCAGGTCAAGATCCCGCCGATCGAGTGCCAGCGCGTGCTCGACGCGATCCCGACGGAGATGGCGCCGTACATGGCGGGCTACAAGCTGCGCGGGACCTTCGATGTCGACCTCAAGCTCGGGGTCGACTGGGATCGCCTCGACGACACCGTGCTCGGCGGCCACGTCGGCATCAAGCAGTGCAAGGTGACGAGCGAGCCGGCCGACTCACCGAAGCGGCTGCAACGCGAGTTCGAGCACTACGTCGAGATCGAGAAGGGCAAGTGGCACTCGTTCATCGTCGGCGAGTCCAACGAGGACTTCGTGGTGTTCGAGGACATCTCGCCGTACCTGGTCAAGTCGATCATGTCGACCGAGGACTCGGCGTTCTACTTCCACCGCGGCTTCATCACCTCCGAGTTCCGCACCGCGCTCGTCAACGACCTCAAGGCGGGCGCGTTCCGCTACGGCGCGTCGAGCATCACGATGCAGATGGTCAAGAACGTGCTGCTCTATCGAGAGAAGACGCTCGCGCGAAAGCTCCAGGAGCTGTTCCTGACCTGGCACGTCGAGAACGTGCTCAAGAAGGATCGGATCCTCGAGATCTACTTCAACGTGATCGAGTACGGCCCGGGCCTCTACGGCATCGGCCCGGCGGCGAAGCACTTCTTCGGCAAGGCGCCGAAGGACCTCGACCCCACCGAGGCCGCGTTCTTCTCGACGATCCTGCCGTCGCCGAAGGAGCGCTACAAGCAGTACTGCGCCGGCACGCTGACCAAGTGGACCACCGACAAGATCAACCGGATCCTCGGCATCATGCTGAAGCGCGATCGGCTGACGCAGGAGGAGTACGACAAGGCGATCGCGACGCCGTTGGTATTCGCCGAAAAGCAGGGCGAAGAGACCGAGCAGGAGTGCCTGAAGCGCACCAACGACGTGATCAAGAAGTCGCGCTCGACGAACCCGATGAAGCGCTGATCGCCCGCGCGCGAAAACGTTCACCCGTGCGTTCTTGTCGCGGGGACGGCCGGGGAGACCATGCTATGGCTCCCGCGTGCGCTACGTCGTGATCGCGATCGTCCTGCTCGCGTGTGCGAGTCCCGTGCAGGCAGATTCGATCGAGGACGAGACCGGTGCGGCGGTCGATCCCGCCCCCGAGATCAAGAAGATCGACGACAAGACCGGCAGCGCGAAGCACCCCACGGAGCTGATGCGCGAGCGGCAGGCGCTCGAGAACGCCGGTGAAGGTGGGCGCTCCGGGTTCTGGACCTCGCGGGAACCCGCGAAGGGCGGTGCGTATCGCTATCGCCTGCTGCTGATCGGACTCGGCCTGATCGGCATCATGGGTGGCGCGATCGTCTACTTCATCAAGCGCGCGAACAAGTCGAACAAGGCCGCGCGCCGCGATCCGTGGGCGGACTGGGTCGAAAAGAAGAAGGCCGAGAAGAAGGCCGATGAGCCGGTCGCGACGAAGCCGGCCGACAAGAAGCCCGACGACGCCTCGGTGTAACCGCGACACGATCCGGGGTCACGCACTACCCCTCCAGGTCCGCGAGATCATTGGGCGGATCCATCAAAGCGTACAAACCCACGCAGAAGGGCCGCATTCGCCGATTAGAGCCATTGTACGCATTGTCTCGAATGGGGTCACGCTCCACCCCTCCAGGTGAGCGAGATCATTGGGCGGATCCATCAAAGCGTACAAACCCACGCAGGATGCCCGCATTCGCCGATTCGAGCCGGTTTAGCGGGTTTGTACGCTTCATCAGATCCGCCCAGTGATCTCACGAACTTGAGACCTAGGAGCGTGACCCCAAAAAACATGCCCCCGCGGAGCGGCGACGCGACGATGCAGGGGTGCGGATCGCGATCGTGCTCGTCGGGTTGTCGTCGGTGGCGCATGCCGAGGTGACGGTCGGCGGTGCGGTGGGTGCGGGCGGGCAGGGCGCGGCGACGTACAGCGCCGTCGAAGCGCGGCTCGATGCGAGCTGGAGCGACGGTCGCGTCGGGCTCGGCGCGCGGGGCGTGTGGCTCGACGGCGAGCTGCGGACGTCGGACTGGGACGGCTGGAAGGCGATCCGCGTGCTGCGGTTGTTCGAGGCGCAGCGCGATGGCTTCGCGATCGCCGCCGGTGGCCTCGCGCCCGCCCAGCTCGGGCACGTCGCCGATGGCTATCGCGCGACGCTCGATGATCGACCGCGCACCGGCGTGCGGGGCGCGGTGACCACGACGCAGCTCGCGCTCGGTGTCGAGATCGATGACGTGATCGAGCCGCACCTGATCGGCGGCGCGATCGAGGTGGGCTCGAGCGTGATCGGCTGCGCGAGCGCGGCGGTGGATCCGGCGGGCGTCGGCGCGATCGAAGGCTGCCTCGCGCGGCGGTGGGCACGCACCGGCGCGCGACTCGACGCCGGCGCGGGCGTGGTCGGCGAGTGGCTCGAGGACGGCACCGGCGTCGCGGTCCTCGGCTTCCTGCGCGGCGCGCTCGACGCCGGCGGCGCGCGGTGGACCGGCGAGGCGGAGCTGCGCGGTGGCGGTGGCACCGTCGGTGGGTTGTTCGGACCGCTGCACCGGATCGAGCAGCACGTCGATGGTAAGGGCGTCGGCGCGGCGGCCGCGATCGGCGTCAGCGGCGCGCGAGGCTGGACGCGTGCGTTCGCGCGCTACCGCGCCGCGGGTCCGATCGGCGGCCTCTCCGCGGGTGCACCGGCGGGGAAGTGGTTCCAGGTCGCCGGGTGGTTCGCGGCGAGCAAGCGCGATGCAGCCGGCGCGGCGGAGCTCCGGATCAGCTGGGCGAAACGCCTCACCAGCGTGCTCGAGGTCGGTCGCATCTATGACGTGGAGGCAATGGACGTGACTCCGCGGTGGACGGCGACGGCGTGGTTCGCGATACAACAGGGGCGGAGGGACCCTTGAACCAGCTCGTGAAGACCGCGATCGCGATCGCCATCGCCTCGACCACCGCAACCGCGCAACCGACCAAGCCCGGCACCAAACCGGCGCTCACCATCGAGCAGTACGAGAAGCTCGTTCTCGGCCTCGCCGACTGCAAGCTCGTCGGCTACGAGATCGACGGCAAGTGCGCCGGCGTCAAGGCGCTGCAGGACGCGATGAAGGAGACCACGACGCCGGTCAAGGACATGCTCGGCATGACCTCGAAGCTCGGCGAGAAGCTGATCACGCACGCGTCGCCAGCGGTGCGCGTCAAGGCGGCGCACCTGATGAGCAGCATCACGGGCACGAGCGGCTCGTCGCAGGACATCGTGGTCGCGGCGGCGGCGAAGGAGAAGGATCCGCAGGTCCTCCAGGCGTTCATCCGCGTCGTGTGGAACGACGGCGGCAAGAACCCGAAGGTCGCGAAGTTCCTGATCGACAGCGCCGATCACGCCGACAAGGACGTCCGCACGCAGGCGGTCTACGCGATCTCGTCGTCGTGGAACAAGGACATGAAGGGCGGGCCGGAGAAGCTGGCGAAGGTCGCGACCTCCGACAAGGAGCTCAAGGTCCGGCAGGCCGCGTGCGAGTACGGCGGCAAGCTCGGCAACAAGGCGATCCTGCCGGTGATCGAGAAGTTCACGGCGAAGGAGGACAAAGAGATGTACGGCCCCTGCATGAAGGGCCTGATCCAGATGTTCTTCCAGTACCCGTTCTACGAGACCACCAGCGAGGCCGCGTACAAGCTGTTCGTCAAGCGTCTCGCCGCGCCGCACGGCCCCGACGCACCGCCGTGGACGGTGATGAACGAGTTCAAGAAGTACGGCGACGAGAAGAGCGAGAAGCTCGCCGCGTGGAAGAAGCAGGCCACCTGGTTCAAGCCGGCCGACGTCAAGAAGGCGCTCGCCGGCGTGGTCGCCGACAAGAAGACGAACTGGATGGCGCGCACCGGCGCGATCGAATCGCTCGAAGGTCTCGGCGCCACCAAGGCCGAGCTCGAGGCCCTCAAGAAGGGCTACGACGAGAAGAACTTCGACGACAAGAACGTGCTCAAGAAGCTCGACGAAGCGATCGCCAAAGCGAAGTGAATCTCGACGCGAGCTGATCGTCAGGGCAGCGTGATCCCGAACCGGCCGAGGATCGCCTTGATGATCTTGGTCGGGCGGAAGGTCTTGTCGATCTTGTCGTCGATCAGGTCGAGGCCGCTGTACTTCGAGATCTTGCGGATCCACCACGCGGCGCGGGCACCCTGCTTGATGCCGGCGATCTGGAACAGGTGCTTGCGGCCGGCCTTGTAGAGCAGCCGGTCGAGCGCCTTCATCGCGATGAAGATGCGGCCGTTCTCGACGAGCGGCCAGATCTCGCTCCTGCCCGCGGTGGAGCCGCTGCGTTCGAGGATCGCGTTGACCGCACGGCGCGCGGCCTCGTTCGCGCCCTCCATGGTCGCGAGGTTGGTGTGCGTCTTCACGTAGTCGCTCGCGAGGACGAGGTTCGGGATCGCGGTGCCCGCTTCGGGCCGCACCTGCCACGAGCCCGGAGGATGCACGAGCAGGCGCGAGGTGTTGATCGGGGGGAGCCCGCCCGAGTAGTCGAGGTCGGTGTCGAGGTGATAGCTGTGGCGAAGATCGTCGGTCAGCACGGTGCCGCCTTCACCCGCGCCGTTGACCGCCGACTTGATCTGGTACCAGACCTCCTCGGCGATCTCGTCGGGCGTGCACATCTTCGCCGTCTTCGGGATCAGCTTGCCGGGCGTGTTCCACTCGCTGATGTCGACGGAGATGCAGCCGCCGACGCTGCCGTCGCCGTAGGTCTTCCGGAACAAGCCGAGCTTGCGCCAGAACTGCGGCTGGCTGATCGCGGTCAGCGCCCACGGTGAATCGGGGAAGAACAGGTGGCCGCGCACCATCGGCACGTCCTCGTAGAGGAAGTACTGGATGCCGACCATCCACGACGCGAGCTTGTCGACATCCTCGAGGCGAAGCCTCTCGAGCGCCGGATCCAGCGCGCCCATCGCCGGCGTGATCAGCTCCATCGCCACCTCGAGCGGCACCGCGAGCACGTAGTAATCGGCGGTGACCGTGCCCGCGCCGGAGAACGTGACCTGCGAGATCTTGCCGCCGGCGACGTCGAGGCCGGTGCACCTCTCGCCGAGATGCAAGCCGACGCCCTTCGCGGTCAGGTGCGCGATCCACGGATCGATCCACATCTGCGTCGTCGGGCCGCCCATCGTGCGATCGGTGTGACCGCCGGTGGCGCCGAAATCCGCGAACAGCTGCATCGAGATCGTGCCGATCGTCCGGGCCGAGCCGACGACCGGATCCATCGCGACCATCATCCGCGGGATGCCGCGCTGGGACTTCGCGAACCCCTCGGAGTAGCTGGTGGCGTCGAGGTACTCCCACCACGACATGTGCTCGTACTCGCCCTCGCGCCGCTCGTCGCAGCTGGTCGCGTACTCGAGGAGCTTCGCGACGTAGACGCTGATGTCCTCGGCGTCGAAGTCGAGCTCCTGGAAGAACAGCTCGAGCGTCTCGATCAGGCTGTACGGCGTGCCGACCTGTTTGCGGTTGAACTTGTACCAGGTGAAGTTGTCGATCAGCGCGAGCGCGGCCTCGCTGGTCGGCTGCAGGTGATCGACGACGAAGCCCGCACCGTCGGGGATCTTCGCCATCGTATCGATGATGTGCTTGTAGAACCGGGGATAGAACCGGAAGCCGTGCTCGCCGGGCAGCGGCTTCTTGCCCGGAGGCGCCGCGCCGTGCGCTTGCGAGCGAGCCTTGCCGCCGAAGTCCGGGCGAGCTTCATACACATCCACGGTGAATCCGCGGTCGACCAGCTCGTGCGCGGCCGAGAGTCCACCGATTCCACCGCCAATCACCACCACGTGAGGCATGCCAACCGAGGATTGGCGAGGCGTGACTCGGAGGCAAGGGGTTGGTGCCGGTTCGCGCGTGCGGCAGCGTGCGGACGAGCGACGCGCTCGCGGTGCGAGCCTCGAATCGAGCTCCTACGGTCGTGAATGAGCCCTCTGAGGCCCCCGGCGCCCCCGATGCACCGAGATCCTCAATGCCCGGCGCGAGCTCGAGACGCTACCGCTTGAACCAGTCGAGGATCTGCCCGGCCTTCACGGCGTCGAGCGCCTTGTTCTCGTCGTCGTGATCGCCGCCCTTGAGTAGATCCCACTTCACGCGCGCGCGGCAATCGCGCATGAAGTCGCGGATCAGCACCGCGGTCGAGTGGTACTGGTTCTTGTCACCGACGAGGAAGTACACCGGTGGCGTCGGCTTCGCGCAGCGACCATCCGTCGGGCCCATCGCGCCGCCGTGCATGATCAGCCCGGCCACGCCCTGCCAGCTCCGCACGTGCATGCCGAGGTACGCACCGCCGCCCGACCAGCCGGCGAGCACGATCCGCGAGCGATCGATCGGTGCGCTCGCCGCGACCTTGTCGATCTGGTCGTGGACCCACTTCGGATCGCCGGTCCACATGTACCAGACGCCGTCCTTGCACCCGAGATCCTCGGGGCATTGCAGCGACAGGACACCGAACCCGCGCTCGATCGCGGCATCGCGCCAGCGCGACAGCCAGTGCGTGGCGGTGCCGTGATCGCCGTGGAGCACCACCAGCAGCGGAACGGGCTTGTCGGTGTCGGGCCACGCGACGGCGCAGCCATCGCACGGCGGATCGGGGATGCCGGCGGTCGCCGGGCTCGCGGCCGCGATCAGGATCGCGATCGAGAGCAGCCACCGAGTCATCGCGTTCATGATCGCGGGAAACCGCTTGGAAGACAAACCAATCTTGTGGAACTCGCGAACCGTTGCGACTTGCCACGATCGTGCGCTCCTGACGCATTGCGAATTGCCTCGCCGCGCGGCCACGGCGACGTCCCAGGTCTCTCTTGTCGTCGAGCTCGAAGCCTGGCGACGAGCATGTGCGGGAGTCCGGATCCGGGGCCGCATCGACTCGCCGGCCGTGGCCGGGTTCGCATCACTTCGCCAGCTCCTTGGAACGCTGAACCCCGTCGCACCGTCGAAATCAGAGATCGCCGAACATGTTTTAGCTCGGCTACAGAACATCAGGGAGTCGGTTCAGCTCGCGAAGTCGGTTCCTCACGGCGCCGTGCAGATCAGCGAGCTCATCGAACCATGCCGCCGGTGTTCCACTCGACCGCGGGTGCGAAGCCGCCGAAGTCGACGCGCTCCCCCCGCATCGCCGCGATCGCCAGCGAGTCGATCCTGGTCATGTTGCCGGTCGCCGCGCGGTCGAGCGTGCGGCGCCACTGCGCGTTGCCGAGGAGCTGCTCGGCCTGCGCCTGGAGCCGGAGCGCCGTGGCCGCGTAGAACGAGTGCTTCGAGCGCGCGGCCGTGCGCTTCGCGATGGCCAGCGCCTGCTTCGCCGCATCGCGATCACCGGCACGCGCCATGCCGAGGCGCGCGATCGCCTGCGGGATGTCGACCATCGTCAGGAAGGCGGGCATCGTGGAGAGCCACTGCGAGCGCAGCGACGCGTTGACCTGTTGCGTGATCGCGTGGGCGCGGTGCCAGTCGTGCTCGGCGAGCGCGAGCTCGGCCTCGAAGATGCCGCGGTAGACCGCCGCGACGCCGATCGTCGAGACCGGGTCGGCCTCGAGAGCGCGGAGCTGTGCGCGGGCGTCGTCGAGGGCGCCGGCGAGGATGTACGCGCGGCCGCGATGCGAGCCGGCCAGCGCGCGGCCGAACAGATCGTCGTTCGGCGTGCCTTCGAGCATCTCGAGCGCGCGCTCGGGGTTGCAGGCGAAGATCTCGCCGAGGGCACCGTGGGTGCGGAGGAAGGAGGCTTCCCACGAGCGCTCGAGCCCGAGCTGGGCCGCGACCCGCTCGCCGGCTTCGCGGCAGGTGCGCATGCGGATCCAGTCGCCGCGCAGCGTGCAGAGGATGCCGCGCGAGCCGTGGATGACCATCTGCGGATAGATGGTGGGCGTCATCTGCGACAGCTGGTCGGCGCGCGCGAGGGCGCGATCGCCGAACCGGCCGAGCGTGCCGGCGGCGAGGTAGCCCGCGAGCATCGCGAGGCCCTGGGCGTAGGCGGCGAGATCGCCGGTGCGCTCGGCGAGCGCGATGCCGCGGAGCACGTACTCGAGAGCCTCGATCGGATGCGGCGTGGAGAGGTAGGAGGCGATCGCGCGGTAGGCATCGGCGCGGACCGGATCCGCGGCGATCCGCTTGCGCTGGACGGGGGCGAGCCAGCGGACCCCGACGGCGACGGCCCGACTGATCGAGAGGGCGCGGCTCGAGGTGCGCTTCTCGCCGCGGCGTACGAGCACCTCGTCGAGGAGCGCGAGCGCGCGCTCGATCTCGCCCAGCTTGAGCAGCGCCTCGGCGGCGCGCACGCGGTACTCGTCACCGTCGTTGCGCTCGCGAGCGACGGCGAGGAAGTGATCGGCGGCGGCGGCGAGCCGGCCATCGAACATCAGCGCCTCGGCGAGCTTCGCGCGCACCGGCCGGCGATCGACCACCTTCGCGGGAGCCGGCGGTAGGGCGGCACGCAGGTCGTCGCGCGTGCCGCGCGGAAACGTCGGGATCGCGGGCTCGGTGGCGACGGCGTTGATCATCCGCGGCGCGGTGGTGATCGAGCTCGCGTCGACGTAGGCGGAGACCACGGGCTCGGGCGGCACGAAGCTGGGCTTCGGCGAGCCCGTCGGCGTCTTGCGGCGCGTCGACTTGATCGCGATCAGCTCGGCGGTGCGGCCGTGGTCGCCGGCGGAGGGGACGGGATCGAGCTCGATCGCCTTGGCGTACCAATCGGCGGCCGTGGCCCACGCGAGCTGCGCGAACGCGGCGTCACCGGCGGCGACGGCCCACCGTGCGGCGCGTGCCGGCTGACCCGCGTGTTGCCAGTGGTAGGCGAGCTGCTCGGTGTTGGCGTCGGGCGTGCGCTCGAACCAGGCGGCGAACCGCGCGTGGCGATCGCGGCGCGTGATCTGGGCCATGCCTTCGTGCGCGGCGTCGCGCAGGCGCTGGTGATAGAAGGCGTAGACCGCGTCGCCGGCGGCGGACGGGATCGCGCGAAGGACGCGGGCCTCCTCGAGGCCGCGCAGCACCGACGACAACCGCGACGCCGGCAGCTCCGCGAGCTCGCGCAGCTGCGGGAACGACGTGGCACCCGTGGCGAGCGAGGCGAGCTCGGCGACCAGCTGCTCCTGCTGTGTGAGGCGCGAGATCCGGCGGGCCTCGGCGAGGTGAGGGGAGGGCGGCTGCGACAGATCGGTGTCGGCGAGCTCGCGCCCGATCATCTCGGCGAGATAGGGGTTGCCGACGGCGAGCTTCGCCGCGGCGTCGAGCCGGTCGGTCGGGACGCTCGGGGCGAGGTCGCCGATCAGCGACGCGAGATCGTCCTCGGTCATCGCCGGCAGATCGATCAGCTCCGCCGCGGCGCCGAGCCGCTCGAGCAGGCTGCGCATGGCTCGCGGTGGTTCATCCGTCATCCAGGTGGCGAGCACGGTGAGCGGACGATCGATCTTCTCGACCAGGAACGCGAGCAGCTCGAGGCTGTCGGCATCGGCCCACTGGAGATCGTCGATCGCGAGCACGCCGCGCGGATTGAGCGCGCGGAACAGCTGGGCGAGGGCGGCGAGCGCACGCTCGCGTTCGACGCGGAGATCGATCGCCGGCGGCGGCATCAGGCCGGTGATCTGCTCGATCAGCGCGCCGAGCACCGGGAACACGCGACCGAGCGCACCGGAGTGCTCGACGGTGCCGATCAGCGTGGGTTCGCTCGCGAGCTGGGTGGCGAGGTCGTCGATGATCGAATCGAACGCGCGGTACGGAACACGCTCGCGCTCGTGGCACCGGCCGCGCCACACGATCGCGGTGTGCGTGGCGCTCGGGGCCGCTGCATCGACGCCGCGGCACGCCTCCTCGATCAGCGCGGTCTTGCCGACGCCCGACGGCCCGGCGACGAGGAGCAGCCGACCGCGGGTCTGCGGATCGGCGATCCGCGCGGCGAGGTGCGCGAGCTCGGTGGTGCGGCCGACGAAGCGCTGCGCGCGAAACGTCGGGCGCGGATTGGATTGCGCGCCGGAGAGCAGGGCCGCGACCTCGAGCGCGGTGGGCCGCTGCGTCGGGTCGTAGGTCAGCATCCGCGCGATCGCCTCGTCGAGATCCGGCGGGAGCTCGGGATCGAGCTGCGACGCGCGCGGCAGCGGAGCGCGCTTGCGCGGCGCCAAGAAGCCGATCGCTCCTCCGAACGGCGGCGCGCCGGTGACCAGCTCGTAGGCGAGCACGCCGAGCGCGTAGACATCCATCGCCGGCCCGACCAGCAGGCGCTCGATGTACTCGGGGGCGAGGTACGCTGCGGTGCCGACGACGCGAGCCTCGCGCGCGAGATCGTCGTCTTGCCGCGCGCGCTCGAGGGCGAGCCCGAAATCGAGCAGCTTGACGGTGCCGTCGACGACGATCGCGTTCGACGGCTTGACGTCGCGGTGGATCACGCCGCGCGCGTGGAGGAAGGCGAGGCCCTCGGCGAGCTGTCCGAGCACGGAGCGGACGCGCGCGTGATCGACGGGCTGGGGGCGGCCGACCGCGGCGTGGCCCTCCCCGGTGATGCCGTTCGACAGCTCGGTGTTCGCACTCTGCAGCGGCACCACCGTGCGCGTGGTCTGCAGATCGATCGGGAACGCCTCGTTCGGCCCGGACTTCTTCGCGACGTAGCGCCGCGGATCGATGCCGGGCAGGAACTCCATCGTGAAGTAGCAGGAGCCGTCGGTGGCGACCAGCTCGTAGAGCTCGCACAGGTTCGGGTGGCGGAGCGACGCGACGACGCGGAACTCGCGCTTGAGCCACAGCGTCGCGTCGGCGTGGCCGAGCGCGCAGAACTTGATCGCGACGTCCATGTCGAGCCGGAGGTCGCGGCCGAGATAGACCACGCCCATCCCCCCACGACCGAGCTCGCGAACGACATGATAGCGATCCCCGAGGAATCGCTCCGGCGCCCGGCTATCTACCGACTCCCCCACGACTGTCAGGGTAAGGTGCGCCGCGTGTCCGACGCAATCACGCGGGCGATCGAGCGCCATGGTCCCGAGCAAGTTTGTCGCGTTCTATCGGACATGCTCACCCCGGAGCGGGTCGCCCGGATCGACGCGGTCCTGGCCGCCCGGCTCGCGTCGGTGATCACCGTCGTCGAGGACACCTACGATCCCCACAACGCCGCCGCGACCATCCGCACCACCGAGGCGATCGGGCTGATGGAGCTCCACGCGATCGAGCCCGGCGATCGCTATCCCGTGGCACCCGGAGTGACCCGCGGTGCGCACAAATGGATCGACCTGGTCCGCTGGAGGTCGCATGTCGACGCGATCGACGCGCTCCACGCCCGCGGCTTCAAGGTCTACGCGACCGCACCCGACGCTACCCACTCGATCGACGACGTCGACGTCACCACGCCGATCGCGATCGCGTTCGGCAACGAGCACGATGGCCTCCGCCCCGAGACGATCGCCGCCTGCGATGGCGCGGTGGTGGTCCCGATGTACGGCTTCTCGGAGAGCTTCAACCTGTCGGTCACCGTCGCCCTCGCGATGAGCCGGATCGCGGCGCGCCGGCGGGCGGCGATCGGCGCGCTCGGCGATCTGGAGCACGAGCAGAAGGAGATTCTGCGGGCCCGCTGGTTCGCCCTGAAGATCCGCGGCGTGGACGGAGTCCTCGAACGATTGCTTCCGTAACGATCTCGGTACGTTTGATGTGTCCTCACGGACACGCCGCGATGTGGCACCGGGGACATAACCGCGCCACTATGCTTACCTCCTGGGGGTCCTCGGGAAACGACACGACGGGTCTCACGCTTGCAGAACAAACGCGACATGCCTCCTTCTCGTACGGCGCGGATGTGGACGCCGACGGCGGCCGACGCCGCCCCTGGTAAGCCCGACAAGAAGGCGAAGGGCGGCGACCGCCCGAGCGGCAAGCTCGGCAAGCCCGCGCCGAAGAAGAGTCGGTGGTGGGTCCGGCTGATCAAGTGGAGCCTGCTGCTCGGCCTGATCGGCCTCGTCCTCTCGGTCGGCACCGTCGCGTTCGTGTTCTGGTACTACAGCCGCGACAAGAACCTGCCGGACCCGAGCTCCCTCTCGGAGATCAAGCACCGCCAGGTCACCTGGATCGTCGATCGCAACGACCAGCGGATCGGCGTCGTCTACGGCGAGCCCAAGGTCTGCGTCCGCAAGAAGGGTTCGGGACGCGGTCCCGAGATCGTCGCGAGAGCCGAGCCCACGACGGACGACGAGAAGGTCGACGAGGCGGTCGAGAACCTCCGCAAGCCGCCGTGCGCGAGCACCGACGATTGCGACAAGGTCTCGGAGTGCAAGGTCGACGAGCACGAGACCCGCACGTTCGTCCCGTACGAGAAGATTCCGAAGACGCTGATCGATTCGCTGATCGCCACCGAGGACAGCTCGTTCTGGGATCACGGCGGCGTCGACTACATGGGCATGTTCCGCGCGTTCTGGGCGAACCTGCGCGCGGGCAAGGCCAAGCAGGGCGCGTCGACGATCACGCAGCAGGTCGTCAAAAACCTATTGCTGACGCCGGAGAAGTCGTTCAAGCGCAAGATCCAGGAGATCATCATCGCGCGGCGCCTCGAGAAGGTCCTGACGAAGGAGGAGATCCTGACGCTGTACCTGAACCAGGTGAACTTCGGCAACGCGCGCTACGGCGTCGCCGAGGCCGCGCGGTTCTACTTCGGGAAGGAGGTCACGCAGCTCGATGTCGGCGAGTGCGCGCTGCTCGCGGGCCTGCCGCAGTCGCCGGAGAACTACGCGCCGAACCGCAAGAAGAACCAGGCCGCGGCGAAGGGTCGCCAGATCCACGTGCTCAACCGGCTGGTCGAGATGAGCACCGCGAACCCGAGCCAGCTGCGCGGCAAGCCGCTGTCCGCCGACGAGGCGCAGAAGTGGATCAACGCGCCGATGAAGATCGTCGAGGTGCCGTTCCCCGCGCTCAACTCCGCGCCGGAGTGGGAGCGCCGCGTGCGCGACGAGCTGATCGCGAGCAAGTGCGGTGGCAAGTCGACGTGCCCCGAGGGCGAGATCTACCTCGACACGCTCGGGGCGACGGTGCGCACCACGCTCGATCCCAAGGTCAACGCGGACGCGCTCAAGGCGCTGCAGACCGGGCTGCGCGGCGTCGACAAGCGCGCCGGCATCGCGCGCGTCAAGCGGTCGCTCAAGGACAAGGCGGCCGACGAGCTGCGCAAGAAGCTGTCGCGCGTGACGCCCGCAACGGGGTTGGTGAAGGGCGAGGAGTACGAGGCGATCGTGACCGCGGTGCACGACGACGATCGCGAGCTCGAGGTCGACCTCGGCAGCTTCCAGGCCGGTGTGATCATCGACGACGATCGCTACCTGCCCACCGACGAGGACGGCAAGATCGACAAGCTGTCGACGCGGTTCAAGAAGAACGACGTCGTCGAGGTGAGGTGGCATCCCGACGCCGACAAGAAGCCGACCAAGCATGCGAAGCACCGCGTGCAGTTCCCGCGCGGCCCCGAGGGCGGCGTGGTCGTGCTCGAGGTCAAGACGCGCAAGGTGCGCGCGCTGGTCGGCGGCTACAACATCAAGCGCGGCGGGCTCAACCGCGCGACCGATTCGAGGCGCCAGCCGGGCAGCTCGTTCAAGCCGTACGTGATGGCGGCGGGCATCAAGCTCGGCGCCGGCAAGGAGCTCGATCAGGCCGGCCACATCATGTACACGCCGGCGTCGATGGTGATCGACGCGCCGGATCCCGACGATCGCCTCGGCTACAAGCGGTGGCTGCCGAAGAACTACGAGTCCGGCAACTTCGAGGGCCCGGTGCTGCTGCGCCACGCGCTCGCGAAGTCGATCAACACCGTCGCGATCCGCATCTACAACAAGATCACGCCGACCCGGATCATCGATCTGGTCACCGCCGTCGGGCTCGACACCTCGAAGTTCCCGACCTCCCCTGCGCTGGCGCTCGGCGCTGGTGAGGTGACACTGATCGATCACACGAACGCGATGACCACGTTCGCGGCCGGCGGCAAGACGGCGAAGCCGGTGTTCATCGACGCGATCAACGGCAAGGCCACGGACGGCGGCGTCGCGACGCAGGTGGTCGAGCCCGAGGTCGCGTACGTCACCGTCGACATGATGCGCTCCGTGGTGACCAGCGGTACCGGCATCGGTGCGAGCAAGCTCGGCATCCCGGTCGCCGGCAAGACCGGCACGTCGAACGACGCGAAGGACGTGTGGTTCATCGGCCTGACGCCGGACTACGCGATCGGCGTGTGGATCGGCTACGACGAGCCGAAGTCGATGGGCCGCGAGACCGGCGGCGGCACCGCGGTGCCGGTGTTCAACGACGTCGTCAAGTCGATGAAGCTGCCGGCCAAGCCGTTCCCGCGGCCGCCCAAGGTGGTCGAGGTCAAGATCGACAAGGACAGCGGCCTCAAGGCGCCGGACGGCTGGCCGAAGGAGAAGACGATGACGGAGGTATTCGTCGAGGGCACCGCGCCGACGGAAGAGGCGACCGCCGAGACCAACGACGTCAAGGGCGAATACACCGAGTGATGCGGTGGCCGTGGCTCGCGCTCGTCGGCCTCCTCGCGTCTGGTGACGCCACCGCCGGTGATCCACCGGTCGCCAGCGCGGGCCAGGGGTTCTACGCGCAGCTCGCCGCGGCCGTGAGGCAGAAGGTCGATGCGGTGGTGGCGTCGCACGCGCCGAAGCTGACGCCGCCGGTGCCGATCAAGCCGCAGTGGAAGGTCAGTCGGCTCGGCTCGATCGAGCTCGGCGCGCCGCTCGTCGCGCTCGCGGCCGCGGACCTCGATGGCGATCCGAAGTCGGCGGAGCTCTACGCGGTGACGCCGCGCGACGTGATCGCGATCGGCTGGCGGGGCGGCAAGCCGGTCGAGCTCGGGCGCGTCGCGTTCCACGGCGAGCGAGCGGTGCCCGAGCCGCGCGATGTCGTCGGCACGATCACCGTCGACGGCAAGGAGCTCGTCGCCGCGTCGTCGTCGTGGGCGAAGGACCTGCGGGTGACGTGGAACGGCAAGAAGCTCGTCGGGCACCACGGCCAACCGGGCTTCCTGCTGTGCCCGAACCTGCGCGCGCAGCTGGCACCGGGGCGCAACCACTTCACGACCAACACGTTCGAGACGCGGTGCCGCGACGATCTGGTCGATGCCACGGGGCAGGCGCTGCGGGTCAAGGCGGAGCTCGCCACCTCCGGCAAGCTGGGCGTCACCGTCGAGAGCTGCCCGCCGGGTGGCGCGTGCGCGCAGACCGGCAAGTTCGAGTACAGCAACGTCGGGGTCGCCTTCGCGATCTCCGACGTCGATCGCGATGGCACGCCGGAGGTGGTCGTCTCCGAGGCGTCGGCCCCGTACGCGTCGGACTCGGCGAAGGTGATCACGCTCGGCGGCGACGAGAGGAAAGGCATCTTCAAGAAGTCGTTCATGGGCGGCGTGGCGGGCCTGGTGGTCGCCGATGGCGACGATGCCGACGACATCCCCGAGGTGATCGCCGCGGTGCGCCTCGCGAACTCGACGCGCGTCGATCTGTGGAGGCTCGATTGAGGACCGTCGCCGTCCTCGTGGCGCTGCTCGCGACGGCTCACCCCAAGGGTATTGGCTCGCTGGCACGCGCCGAGACCCGGCCTCGCTATGCGGGCAAGGTCGACGGTGCGCTGCTCGGTGCGCCGGCGACGCTCGATCCCGCGGCCGCGCAGAGCCACGCCGAGCTCACCGTCACGGGGATGATCTTCGACACGCTCTACCGGATCGAGATCACCGGCGCCGTCGAGCCGCGCCTCGCCGCCACCAAGCCCGAGCTCGACAGCAGCAAGCTCGTCGCGCGGATCCCGATCCGCAAGGGCGTGCGGTTCCACGACGGCAGCGCGCTGACCTCGGCCGATGTCGCGGCCTCGCTCGAGCGCGCGCGCACCGGCCCGGGCAAGTGGGCGCTCGCCCCGATCGCGACGATCAAGCACTCCACCGACGAGATCGAGCTGACGTTGCGCTCGCCGATCGACGTGGCCGCGATGCTGTCGCTCGCCCCGACCGCGATCACCCGCCAGGGCAAGGCCCCGGGCGCCACGCCGAACGGCACCGGCCCGTTCAAGCTGACGTCGCTCGATCGCACCAACAAGAAGCTGGTGTTCGACGCGTTCGACGACTACTTCGCGGGCCGCACGTACCTCGATCGCGTGGTGCTGCACTGGTTCGACAAGCCCGACGCCGAGGCCAAGCGGTTCGAGACCGACGACGGCCAGCTGTCGTCGCGCGGCGTGGCGGCGTTCACCGGCGGCCAGCCGAAGTTCCGCGCCGCGGCGGTCGACGGCCCGAAGGCGCTGCTCGTCTACGTCGGGTTCGGCAAGAAGCACGCGGACGTCCTCCGCGACCCCGAGTTTCGTCGCGCGCTCGATCTCGCCCTCGATCGCAACGCGCTGGTCTCGGTCAATCGCGGCGAGGCCGTGGTGCCCGCCGGCGAGCCGGTGCCCGTCGAGGCCGGGGCCCCGGTTCCGACGCCGCTGATGCGCACCGGCGATCTCGCGCTCGCGCGTGCGGCCCTCGCGATCGCCGCCCGGCGCGTGCCCTCGCTGACCCCCACCAGCGCCTCGCAGCTGACGCTCGAGGTCGCGTTCGAGGACACCCGCCCCGATGATCGCGAGATCGCGGAGCGCGTCGCGCGCGCGCTCGGCAAGCTCGGCATCAACACCACGCTGTCGGCGCTCGGCGGCACCGAGCTGCGCGATCGGATCGCGCGCGGCACCACGGATGTCTACGTCAACCAGCTCGCGGCGCCGCTCCACGTCCCGTGGGCCTGGTGGAGCGCGGCCTTCACCGTCGGTGGCGATGACTGGGCATCGAGCAAGCTCGCGGCCGGGCAGCTGACGATGGACGCCGCGCGCAAGGAGTTCGCGGCGCGCCACCCGATCGTGCCGCTGATGTTCCGCGGCGTGCGGATGTGGCACCGCGCCGATCTGCGCGGCCTGCGGTTCGACGCCACGGGCCGCCCGTGCCTCGAGGAGGTCTTCGTGTTTGGCGTGCCGGTCAGGACAGGGCCGTGAAACTTCGCGGCCGGTTCACGCTGACACTCGCGCTGGCGGCGCTCGTCCCGATCTCCGTCGCCGCGGTGGTGACGCGGCAGGTGATCGCGTCGAGCGCCCGCGACGAGTATCGCGACCTCCGCAAGAGCTCCGAGGAGGCGGCGAAGGCGATCGTCGAGCGTCACCTCAAGCAGGTCGACGAGGTCGTCAAGTCGCTCGCGCGCGACGATCACCCGTACGTCGCCGGCATGCTCCGCGATCACATCAAGAACAAGCTCGCCGACAAGCTGCTGTCCGTTCGCGAGCAGGCGCTGCCGTGGAAGAACGGCCTGTCGCTCGACGTGCTGACGATCGTCGACGACACCCGCCCGGTCAACATCGTCCTGGTCTCCGCGCACCTGCGCTCCGCGAACAACGAGCAGGATCCGATCAACATCCGCAAGCGCGCGGCCGACACCAAGGGCGCACCGTACTTCGCGCTCGAGACGGTGCAGCTGCCACTCGACGTCCGGCGCGCGCCGAACAGCAAGGACACCGAGAGCGTGCTGGTCGCCGAGGCGGCCCGGCTGTCCACCGACGGACCGTACTCGTTCGGCGTGCTCGCGGGCCGGCGGTTCGATGCCGACCTGCTGTCGTCCGTCTGGCGCGAAGGCCGCGTCGACGTGCGCGTGGTCGACGGCGCGGGCAAGGTGCTCGTCCAGCCGCGCGGCAAGAACTGGAACGAGCTCGCGGTCGATCCGCCGAGCACGATCGTGCTGCCCGGCATGGGTGGGGCCCCGTTCGCCACCGTCGAGATCGCGGTGTCCGACGGTGATCTCGACTCGGTGCTCCGCAAGCTGACGTACACCTCGGCGGGGCTCGCGCTCGCCGCGCTCGGTGCCGTCGTGTTGATCGGCCTGCTCGTCGCGCGCCGGACCGCCCGCGATCTCGAGTCGCTCGCCGAAGGTTCGCTCGCCGCCGCGCGCGGCGATCTCGACTACCGCGTGCCGGTGCGCAGCAAGGACGAGGTCGGCGCGGTCGCCAACGCGTTCAACTTCATGATGGAGGACCTCCAGACCTCCAAGGACCGGCTCGTGATCGCGGAGCGCATCGCCGCGTGGCAAGAGATCGCGCGCCGGCTCGCCCACGAGATCAAGAACCCGCTGACGCCGATCCAGATGGCGATGGATACGCTGCGCAAGACCTGGCGCAAGAAGCACCCGGAGTTCGGCGAGATCCTCGAGGAATCGACCACCACGGTGCTGCAGGAGGCCGACCGCCTCAAGCACATCGTCACCGAGTTCTCCGACTTCGCCCGGATGCCCAAGCCCGAGTTCCAGCGCCTCGATCTCAACGAGATCATCCGCTCGGCGCTCACGCTCTATCAGGGCGCCGCGCCGGTCGAGACCAAGCTCGGCACCGTGCCGCAGCTCGATGCCGACAAGAACCAGCTCCACCAGGTCGTGCTCAACCTCGTCGAGAACGCGCGCGACGCGATCGGGGCCCGCGCCAACGGCAGGATCGTCGTGTCGACGCGGCTCGGCGACGCCGGCGACCGCGCGATGCTGATCGTCGAGGACAACGGCCCGGGCGTGCCGGCCGAGCTCAAGGACAAGGTGTTCGCGCCGTACTTCACCACCAAGCACAACAAGGGTGGCACCGGCCTCGGGCTCGCGATCGTCCATCGCATCGTCTCCGACCACGGCGGGCGGATCACGGTCACCGAAGCACCCGGCGGTGGTGCCCGGTTCGCGATCGAGCTGCCGCTGCGAAACGGCGCCGCGCTGCTCGTCTCGCGGATCTGATCGGTCGCCCGCGCGCCTACCTGATTAGGCGAGGAATTGCTTCCGTCGAGCCGGCGTTGGATCTATGACGTCGAGGTTCTTATGGCGAAGCAAGTGATCGAAGGTTGTCTCACTGCAATCGTGACCCCGTTCAAGGACGGCCACGTCGACTTCGACACGCTCGCGAAGCTGGTCGACTGGCAGATCGAGAACGGCGTCGACGGCATCGTCGCGGTCGGCACCACCGGTGAGTCGGCCACGCTCGATGTCGAGGAGCACGTCGCCGTCATCGCGGCCACGGTGAAGGCGGCGAAGGGCCGCGTCCCGGTCGTCGCCGGCGCCGGCGGCAACGCCACCACCGAGGCGATCCACCTCACCAAGGCCTCCGAGGACGCCGGCGCGGACGCGCTGCTCCACGTCACGCCCTACTACAACCGCCCATCGCAGGAGGGCCTGTTCCGGCACTTCGACGCGGTCTGCAAGTCGACCAAGCTGCCCGTCATCCTCTACAACGTGCCCTCGCGCACCGCGTGCGACCTGCTGACCGACACCGTCGTGCGGCTCGCCGAGCTGCCGAACGTGATCGGCATCAAGGACGCCACCGGCAACCTGGTCCGCGGCAGCGAGCTGGTCGCGAAGGTCGGCGACAAGATGACCATCCTGTCCGGCGACGACAGCACCACGTTCCCGATGTATGCGGTCGGTGCGCGCGGCGTGATCTCGGTGGTCTCCAACGTCTGCCCCAAGCAGATGAGTGACATGTGGGACGCGGTCAAGGCCGGCGACTGGGCCCGCGCGAAGCAGCGCCACCACGAGCTGCGCGTGCTGTCGTCGATGCTCTTCAACGAGCCATCGCCGGCGCCCACCAAGGCCGCGCTCGGCCTGATGCAGCGCTGCACGCTGGATGTTCGGCTGCCGCTGGTTCCCGCCACGGCGAAGCTCGTCGAGGATCTGCGCGGCGAGCTGCGCACCCTGGGCCTGCTGTGACCGCAAAGCTCCTGATCCTCGGCCCCTCGGGGCGGATGGGTCGCGCGTTGATCGAGGGCGCCGCCGGGCGAACCGACGTGCGCGTGGTGGCTGCGGTGGATCGGCCCGAGGCAGCCGGGCTGCAGATCGGTTCGCTGACCTCGACGTCGGATGCCGCGGCCGGCCTCGACGCGTCGGACGTCTACATCGACTTCACGTCACCCGCCGCGACGCGCTCGGTGGCTGCCCTGGCGACCGCCCGCAAGCGCGCCGCCGTGATCGGCACGACCGGCCTCACCGCCGACGACGAAGCCGCGCTGGCCGAGCTCGCGAAGGTCGCCCCGATCGTGGTCGCCGCGAACTTCTCGCTCGGCGTCAACCTGGTGCTCGGGCTCGTTCGCACCGCCGCCTCCGTGCTCGGCCCCGAGTGGGACGCCGAGGTCGTCGAGACCCACCACCGCGCGAAGCGCGATGCACCGTCCGGCACCGCCCTGATGATCGCGCGCGCGATCGCCGCTGGCCATGGCTCCGACTACGACGCCGTCAAGCGCCACAGCCGCGACGGCGACATCGGGCCGCGCCCGCGGGGCGAGATCGGCGTCTCTGCCGTTCGCGGTGGCGACGTCATCGGCGAGCACACCGCCACGTTCTTCGGCGCCGCCGAGCGCATCGAGATCGGCCACCGGGCCACCTCGCGCTCGATCTTCGCGGCGGGCGCCCTCCGTGCGGCCGCCTGGGTCGTCGGCAAATCTCCGGGCCGCTACGACATGCTCGACGTGCTAGGGTTCGCCCACTAGTGACCGCGACCGAACGCATCACGATGGTCGTCCTCAACGACGACGGCTCGCGCGACAAGTTCACGCTGTCGTCGTGGGTCGGCATTCCTCGCAAGCACGAGCTCATGTGGATCGGTGACGACCCCTACATGATCATCGAGGTCGAGTACGCCGTCTCCGAAGGCTTCTTCGGGGCGCGCTCGATCGACGCCGCGGGCGTCTATGTCCGCCGCCTCACCAAGGACGAGCAGGACGCGGTGGCGCGCCGGCTCGCCAACCCGGTGCGCGGCAAAGACGAACAGCCCTTCCGGCCGTGACCAAGATCGACCCCAACGCGATCATCGCCGAAGGTGTGAGGGCGGCCGCACGGCACCAGCGCACCCGAAACCTGATCCTCGGAACGATCCTGATCATCGCCGGCCTGGCGTTCGGAGCGATCGGCATCTACGCGGTGGCGACGCCCGACGTTCACACCGTGGCCGAGCTGGTGTTCGCCTTCTTCGGGTTCTCCCTGTCTTGCTTGGGGACGGGTGTAATCAAGCTCTGGCGTGGCCTGAGCGCGTTGTAGCCCAGCGCCCTTTCGTCAGGTCGAGCGTCGGGCTACCAGTTCGTGATCGCGAGCGGTGTGAGCGCTTCGAGCGTCGATCCGTCGCCGTACTGCGCCATCGCATTGTTACCCCAGCACTGGCCGGTGCCGTCCGCGACGAGCACGCACGAGTAGGCATCGCCGAGCGCGAGGCGGCGACCGTCGACCGTGCCGGTGACGAGCCTCGGCGACCCGGCGCACGGATGGATGCCGCCGCAGTCGGTGGGGAACGGCTGGATGCCGAGCTGGCCAGCGAAGTCCGAGCCCCAGCAGCTCGTGGTGCCATCGAGGTGACGCGAACAGGCGTGCTGTGCGCCGGTCTCCACCTCGAACGCGGTGTGGTTGGGGATGGGGCGAGGGGTCGTGTTGCACGAGACGCCGGTGCAGATCTCCGCGCCACCGGCGCCGCTCTGACCGATCTGGTTGCTGCCCCAGCACGAAACGCCGAGGTCGTCGCGGACAGCACAGCCGAACTGCGAGCCGAGCGCGAACTGGCGTACGCCGGTGAGGTTGACGACGGGCATCGGCGACGTGCACGTCGTGCAGCTCAGGGTTCCGCGGCCGAGCTGGCCGATCAGGTTGTGGCCCCAACACGTGAGGGTGTGATCCGCGAGCAGGGCGCACGCGAAGTTCGCGCCGACGCGGATGGCGGTGGCCGTCGTGATGCCGGGCACGGCTGCGAACACGTTGGCCGGCGTGGTGGTCCCGTTGCCCATCTCACCGACGCTGTTGGAGCCCGTACACTGCACGGTGCCTCCGTCGAGAACGACGCACGTGTGGGTGGTGCCCACGGCGACGTCGATCACGTTGGCGAGGTCGGGTACCTGCGTCGGCGATTTCACGCACGCGGCGTTGGTGGGGCAGATGTCGAGCGGCGTCAGGCCGAGCTGGCGCTGGCGCGAGTCGCCGAAGCACCACAGGGTCTTGTCGGCGCGGATCGCGCAGGTGGCGCGCTGACCGAGCGAGACCTTGGTGACGTTCGCGAGGACCTGGGTCGGCGTCAGGGTGCATGGCTGCCCCGAGCAGGTTGCGGTGGAGGCGACGCCGAGCTGGCCCATGTCGTTGAGGCCCCAGCAGCGCAGGTTGGTGTCGTCGAGCGCGCAGGTGTGGCCGCCTCCGGCGACAAGCTCGTAGGGAGCGGGGGGATCGATCGGCGGCGTGTCGGGCGTGATCACGCTGCCATCCGTGACCACGCTGCCGTCGGTGATCACGTTGCCATCCGTGCCGCCGTCTTCGGTGATGTCAGCGTCCCGGTTCAGGTCGCCATCCGAGCCCCCATCCCGCGACCCATCGTCGACACCGCCAGGGCGAGGAGCCGGGCCGCAGGCGCCGAGAGAGCCGAACGTCACGAACATGGCAAGCACGACGGGAGTCACCGCTGTCCGGACGTGGGCACGAGGTCAGCAGTCGCACGCCGCGCGTGATCGATGGGAGAACCGCTCGACACACCACGCGGTCGCTCGCTCGTTCATGCCTTACATTCCCCGCGATGCCGCCGGCGAACGACGAGATGCTTCGGGCCATCGACCCGCCTGTCGAGGCGGCGCGGCACCGCGGCGTGGTCCTCGGAGCGCTGTTGCTGGTGGCCGGCTTCGCGTTCGCGCTGCTCGGTGCGCTGGTGCTCGCGGGTGCGTTCACCGACGCGATCGAGCTCGGGGTCGGTGGCCTCGGGCTCGGCGTGGCGGTGGTGTTCTTCGGCGCGATCAAGCTCACGCGCGGTCTCCGATCGCAGTAACACCGCGGTCAGTTCGGAGTTCCGGCTCCGAACTGTTCGACGAGCGACTGTTCGGCCTTCGAGTTCCACGTGATCCACGTGCCGATCTTCGTCCCCGTGCGAAACGACCCGGCTTTCCACTTGTGGCCCTTGGGGTGGTACTCGGTCCACAGGCCGTCGCGTTGACCATCGACGTACGCACCCTCGAGATGCAACTTCCCGTCGGGGTGCCACTCGCGCCAGATCCCCTGCTTCTCGCCGTTGCGGTACTCGCCTTCGTTCGCCTTCTGGCTCGTCCCCTCGTGCCACGTGGTGCTCGGGCCCTGCAGCGTCCCCTTCTGGAACGTCTGTTCGCGGAGCTTCGCACCGTTGTCGCTCAGCTCGGTCCATAGCCCGTGCTTGGCCTCGCCGAGGTATTCGCCGCGCAGCTTCAGCTGACCGTCGGCACGCCACTCGAGGTGGATGCCGGGCTTGTCAGGACTGCGCGCGACGAGTTGTTTCGGGCTGCCATCGTCGTGGCGGATCAGCTCCGTGGCTCCCTCGATCTTCACGCGTGCGACGAGCGCCCCTGCGCGATCGAAGAACTTCCACTCGCCACGCAGCTCGTCGTCGACGTACGCGCCTTCCCGGATCTTGGAGCCGTCGTCGCGCCACTCGATCCAGGGACCTTGGCGACGGCCACCCGCAAACGACCCCTCGGAGATCTTGGTGCCGTTCTCGGCCCATTCGGTCCACAGCCCCTGCTTCTGATCGCCCAGGTAGTGTCCGCGGACCTTCAGCGCTCCGCCGGAGTGCCACTCGACATGCTCGCCCGGCTTGCTCGGCACTCGAACCTCGAGCCGCTCGAGGTCACCGTCTCGGGAGGTCGTGAGCTCGGCACTCGCGTCGTCCGCGATCGTCACGCTCAGCGGGGTGCTGCCGTCGGGACCGAAGAACGTCCAGTCCCCGCGCATCTCACCGTCCACGTACGTACCTTCCAGCCGCTTGCTGCCGTCCTTGTTCCACGTCGCCCACGAACCATGTCGCGCGCCGCGAAGGTACGAGCCCTTGGTGCGGGGTTGGCCATCCGCACCCCACTCGGTCCAGAGTCCGGTCTGCCTGTCATCGGCGAACTCGCCTTCGGCGTCCTTGCTGCCGTCGACGTTGTAGGTCGTCTGCGTGCCGTGCTTGTCGCCCGCGCGGTAGTGCGTGCGCTCCACGACGCGCTCGCCCACGCGGAGCTCCCAGACGCCGTCGCGGCGGTTGTCCTTGAACTCGCCACGCTCCTCGACCTCCCGATCTTTCACCCTTCGGTACGGGCCCTGGCGCCGTGTCCCGACGACACAGAACGCCTCCCACTCGCGGATTCCGGATCCAAAGATCTCGGCAAGCTCGTTCGCCCGCGCCGTCTCGACGGGCTGCGGACCTCGAAGCGTGGCGCCAGCTGGACAGGCCAGGTCGAGATCGGGCGCCCCCATGCACCGGTGGACAGAGGCCTCGTTCTTCGCAGCGATCAGGCAGGCCTTCGCCTCGGGTGGATACGGCGCCTCGACACACTCCGCGGCGATCGCGCTGGCCATCTGTGCTTCCAGCGCCGCGAGCCCAGGCAGCGTGGGGTGCTCGCCCGACATCACCGAGATCATGTGAGCTGCAACGTCGTCGCACGTCGGCTCCGACTTGCAGCTCGCGAGCGCGAGGGACAGGGCAATGCGCCTCATGTGAGGTGCTTTACCATCACCATCCCGGATGGGTGCCAGGATCGCGTGGCGAGCGGGCAC
>Ga0075163_10001829_pt1 | contig 28780 bp, 44 predicted proteins | sample JI1023141ADNA_FD_71478 | JGI IMG/M metagenome (GOLD analysis project Ga0075163, IMG submission 71478) | Wastewater effluent complex algal communities from Wisconsin, to seasonally profile nutrient transformation and Carbon sequestration -... | ecosystem: Engineered > WWTP > Effluent > Algae...
AAACAACGGAACCAGCGGAAATATATGTAAACAATGGAATGCCTACTCGTGTAATCCATGCAAATGAAAATGTCACGCAATGGGACATGGGCATTGTACGGAAGTACCACGAAATTTATTCAGTTCGTTGGTTTAATGATCTTGACCTTTATATAAGTACGGATGGACAGCCACATCATACGTTTTCGGATGCAGTTAAACGCCAACGTATGATAAACGAAACCGACCAAGTCAAATCCCCTGACTAAAACTAATACATTTAAATTTAAACCAAATAAAAAATGAAATTACATTACCAAACAAATGGAAAACATGTATAAATTGTAATGGTTGAGGTTATATTGATATTAATGACCTTTAAACGTTAATGATTTGTTAATAACCCAAAAAAATTTGGTAGAAATTCAAAACCCCTATACCTTTGTGTCAACAATTCAACAACAAAATTTTTCAAAATTTTTTCAATTATGAATACTATTGATTTTTCTCGCTTCCATTCTTGCCTTACTCACGACGCTATTTTCCACGCCGATGAAATTACGGCAGTCTATTTGGCAAAACGTGCCGGATTTAGCGGAGAAGTTGTTCGCAGCCGCAAAGCAACAATTGTCGAGACTTCTGTCAACGACCCTTACACGCTGGTTCTCGATTGTGGAATGAAATTAGACCCAGAAATGGGTAATTTTGACCACCATCAAGACCGCAATGCAAGCCATGCAACCGCTGGTTTAATTTGGGATCACGTCAAAGGCCAACTCTACCCAAATGACCCCATTACGCAACAATTCGTCGGTGAAGTTATCGCCGCAATTGACGCAGTTGACCTTGGCAAAGAAAACGCACATACGGCGTTAGGTTCGGAATTGATTTCCCGTGGATACCGTTCAATCAGTGGAACGATTAGTGCATTCAACCGTCCAGAATGGGGTGCGGAAGGTCAAGACCTGCAATTCCAAATGGCTATGCAGGTCATTGAAAACGAAATTTATGCCGCTGAAAACCGCGCCAAAGCGGAAAAGGAATATAATACCCGCGAAATTTTCCAAAATAATGTTGCAGTTTTTGAGGCATTTAGCCCAATCTGGAAAGAAAAAGGCGACCATACATTTGCGGTTCTCCCTTACACAACTCCAGGCCAATGGCAAATTGTTAGCGCGGACAGCGCAAAATGGCCATTGCCTGAACAAACTGAAATTAAAAACTTGATTGGCGATGATTTAATTTTCCGTCACCAAAGCGGGTTTATGGCAACTTTTAAAAGTAAAGACGCTGCTATTATGGTTGCAAAAACACTTTAAAGTCAAATTCCCCAAAAAACCATTTAAATATTACAATATGATCTGGACAAAACACAGATACAATCCAACAACAAACGAACGTTCCCATACACTCCGAGATTACCCGTTTTTTGATTCTACTATTATTTTCGATGGGGATGTGTATTTGTATCATGGCCATAGGTGTGCAAATTTAAAATCCGCGCAAGTTTTAGTGGAATGGGCAATTTTTGATTTATGCGATTATATTTTAAAAATTATAACACACCCAAGTCAAATTGTGTACGAAGCGAATGCGCATGATTTATGGGTTGCAGATGGTACAATTCAAACAACTACCCGCCTTATTGGTATTACGCAGATATATTCGGGTGAAACCCGATTAGTAGGATGTTACAAACGATATATTATTAAAAGTATAAAACCCGAATCGTTTACCCCTAAACAGTACGAAGATAAAGCACTTGAATTAATCAAACGTCATTGTCGTCGCTTTATTAAAGAATTTGGTATGGATATAATTAAAGAACGCGGTTTCAAGAATAACAAAAAATTAAATGAATTTATTAAAACTCAAGTAGAAACGTTAACAAAAAGTTAATCATGTAAAAAAATTTGGTGAATACTTGTAACAATTGTACCTTTGTACCGTTAAACAATTATTCACCATTTTTCATTTCATACATGAGACTTTTCATTTTTTGTTTTTTTGTAATAAACTCCATAACTGCCCAAATCAATTACAAGTCAGTTATTGCCCCGTCGGCACTTAGTTTTTTAAGTGGGGCGTCATGGGGTTTACATGAAACTACTGCGCACCATTGGGATAAGTTCCAAACACGATTCCCAAATGCAAATCCAAAATTTTGGAACCCTGCCATTAGTTGGCAGAACAAATATGTGGATGGAAACCCCGAACTTGGGCGCAATAATAAATTAATTTGGACAAGTGACGCCAAACATATTTTGGCCAGCACTAACCAGGTTTTGATTTTCGGTGCAGGTTGCACGATTTTCATTGGCCGTAAAGTATCTTGGAAAGAATATGCCCTTCGAGTTGCTGGTTCGGCGGTCGGTTATACAATTGGTAATAGTTTGACTTATAATTGGATTTACTAAAAAAAGTCAAATTCCCCAAAAAACCATATTGTTTTAATAATTAAATTAAACTACAATGTTTTTATTTTGTTATATATTTTTTGGACTTGCATTTGCACATTGGTGGTCAAAAAAAGTTCCGGTGAATACCAACCCGAGTGTTTTTGCACATTTGGGTGATACCATTGGGTTTTTATTGACGCTATGGATGTGGCCGTTGGTCTTGACCTTACACATTGTTAGAAAATCAATTCGCATGTGTAAACGTTAATGATTTGTTAATGCACTTGTGTGGTAATAAAACTCGTTGTACCTTTGTGTCATTAATTCACAACATAAATTTTTTTCGATGAATTTTCAAGAACGTAAAACACTCCGAACTGAATGGTTCCTCAAATATGCCTTCAAAAACAAAATGAAATTGTGTGTCTCATGTTCGGGGAGTGGTTATTATGATTCTATGAATAGGTGGGGTCGTGTACCAAAATGTGATTCATGCAGTGGGACTGGTAAAGTCCATTCCCGCGATTTTATTAAATTCCCGTTTAAAGACGGCTACTAAATACGGCTACTTTTAACAATTTGAAATTTAAATAAAACAATGAATGAGTTTGGAAAATTCTTATTAATTTGTTTGGTAATTTCGTGGCTTAGCGTAATACTACACGGGTTCCATAAATGGAATCAGTTTGGTGGGCCTTTCAAATACCATCAAACCCTACAAAAACGTCAAATTGAAATTGACAGCGCAAAAGCGCAATTGGATTCAATTAAAGTCAAACAACAATGAAAAAAGTATCTGACTTCATTGACAACCCCGAACAAATGACAATTGCCGAGGTATTCATCGTTATGTTAAACCAACGCAAAACATACCCATGTCCATCTAATTACCTCCGTTGTGACATGGACGGGTATGGTTCGGGTTTTGATAAAATTGACTTGAATACCGTTCCATCGCCTAATTTGAGTGCGATGGCCTACAACCTTGCCATAATGGTGATGTTGAAGGAATACGCGCCCAAACACTATGCAGTCATAATTGACCATTGGAATGAAACTGGACATGATTATTTCAGTCGTGAATTTGGCGCGAGTAAAGAGGACTTTCAAGAATTGTTTAAAAAATGCAATTGACCAGAATAATCGAACTAAAATCGAGTATGATTAAATTGACTGATTTTACTGACAATCCAGGAAAAATAATATTTTCCGAAATATTTTCCGCCGTCCTCATAAAACGCATGGATTACCCATCAAAATCCGATTATTTCCAATGTGATTTAGACGGTTATGGTTCATGTTCGGATAAAGTGGATTTCAATAATGTTAATGGTAATTTGCGGGCAATTGGGTGCAACCGTGCGTTAATATCTGTATTAAAAAATTACGCGCCTAACCATTACAATGCCGTGATTGACCATTGGAATAACACGGGCGATGATTATTTTCATCGTTGTATGGCTTCGACTAAGGCCGATTTTCAAGAATTGTTTAAACAATACAATTTACCTGAATAATGAAATTAACTGCAATTGGAGATGTTCACGGTAAACTCCAAAAATATAAAAAAATAGTTGACGGCTGCTGTGAAGACAGCATTTGCGTCGGTGATTTTGGATTTAAAGAAGAATGGGATTGGGCGCAAACCAATTTGACAAATTTAAGGCATTGGATTAACCAAGGCAACCACGATGATCCAGCGTTTAGAACACAAATTCCTTCATTGGGGCGATTTTCATTTTATTTAAACAAGGTTTTCACCGTTGCTGGTGCAAACTCCATTGACAGGCATTTGCGAACGGAGGGTGTGGATTGGTTTCCAAATGAAGAATTGACGTACATGGAACAATTGGAAGCGTTTGACTATTATTGTCAAGTCAAACCAAAAATTGTAATAAGCCACGATTGCCCACAAAAAGTCATGGAGCAGTTTTTTGGTTATACGGATAAAAGTCAAACCCGTACCATGTTGCAAATGATGTTAAATGAACATGAACCTGACTTGTGGATTTTTGGCCATCATCATCGAAGTGTTGACCGTTATATAAATAATTGCCGATTTAAATGTTTGGCGGAATTAGAAACCTTTGAAATTGAAATTTAAAATGGAACAAGAAAAAGTAATCGAAAGTTGTTTTATAGAAACGTCAAATTACGGCGTAATTTGCCTTACAATCAATTTAAATCAAAAGGGGTATAATTACGACGTTTACCAGATGTTAGTTCAACCAGAGGCAAAGGGCGGGCATATAGAGGCATTATACCTCCAAATTTGGGAGGATGGGGACATTGATGATTTTTTTGATGGTTCGTCAAATCGGTTAACGGCCGAAAAGTATTTCAATTTTGACAATAGTGGCGAAAGTCCACTCAACGCAGCAATGCCGTCAAAGAATTATAAAATCTTCGATAAAATAAACAAAGACCAAATTTACATTTACCTTGTCCCATTGCGTCTTATAAAGGGCGATGAATGGGCGGGTAAATTTAAACGGTAAAATAACATTAAAAATGAAATGTAATTTATTTGCACATATACAAGACGAATATTCGGGTGAATTGTTCACTTCTGCAAAATGGACACACGATCGGGCGTTTGCATGGAATAAATTGGATCGGTCTTTAGTTAAAGACTGCATTCAAAGAAAAAATGTCTATATACGAAACCAGTCCAATACAGATATATGGCCATTGGCATTACAATTTGACACCGAAAATGACACATTTTCCATTAATTACGAATTTTATACCGAAACTCCACACACTGATATAAATGTTGACATTTTATTTACCGATTCTAAAGAATGCCCCGACGGATTTGTAAAATTCAATTGTGTATATTAAAAATTAAAAATGGCCCAATTCCTAACAATTTATTGCATTTTTGCATGGATACTGATTTCCCCATTTCTCTTGCCAAAATTTAAATCAAATCCAGAACACACAATTATTTATTTAATTGCGTGGTTGTTGGCACCGTTGACTTTATTGTTTGTAATGTTGTCCGTGTCAAGTAAAAAAACATTTCACTAACATTTAATTAATTACAAAATGTCAATTTCAGAATTTAAAATCGCAGAAATTACCACGGAAAACGCCATTAATTGGCTCAAATGGATTAATCAATCATTTGATTGGGACACGCTTTGTTATTACTTTGGTAAAACAGATTCCAATAAACCCAATGATGTTCAAGAAATTGACCACGTTATAATGGTTCAATTTAAACCAAATGTAAACTCGGCATTTACATGTTTATATAATACTAATGAACCAAGCCATTTGGAATTAATCCAGTTGGAAGTCAGAAATTTACAACAAACATTGAACAATCGTCCATTTGCAATTTATATGGCATGTGATGTCAACGAAAATATACAATGAGCATTTACGAACTCAACAGGCAGTTAAAGGCGTTGTATAACGATGCTGCTATATTCAAACCTATAACGGATCAAAAGACTGGAAAAGTACATCGTTACGAAGCCATCTTTAAAACCGGACAATTTGAAGGTGTTTACGATTATTGTGCAGGAATTTTATTGGTATCTATTTATCCGTCCGGTGTTTCTATTTCTACTGTGGATGATGGAGTTTGGCAAGCATTTGCGGCGCAGGGAAATACACAAATATATTGCGATAAACTATTGAAATTGTTTAATACCTTTGATGGCGTTTTACCGATGGAAAGTGATTTAAACGATTTACTGGAGCCGATTGGGTTGTATGGTTGCTTTACAGGTTAAGAAAAAATTAACAATACCTTGTTACCTTAATTGTGTAACGAGGTATTTTGTTTTTTGCTTGACTTTTAGATATATATAAATTAAACACGAACCTACCCCCGTATTGTTTTTATGAATATATCAGCAGTTATTGTGTGTGTAAATTATGGTGATTTCCTTGCGCATACATTGCCGCAAAATAAAACGCAATTTGACGAAACTATTGTTGTCACAACTTCCCGCGATGTTTATACGCAAGCCGTTTGCGAATTTAACAACGTTCGTTGTGTAACCACGGACGTGTTTTACGAAAATGGCGCAAGTTTCAACAAAGCCAAAGGCATTAATGAAGGCTTTAAAGCCCTAAACAAACGCGGTTGGATTTTACATATTGACGCGGATATTTGGCTACCAAGCACGTTTCGCACGGTATTGGAAAATGCACCTTTGCATACGGATAATTTGTATGGTGTTGACAGAATGATGTGCCCAAATTACGATGCTTGGGTCAACTTCCTTGCTCAACAAAAACCTGTGCATGAGGCTTGGGTTTATCAGCACATGGATTTTTTCCCAATGGGCGAAAGGTTCATACAATACAAAGGTGACGGGTATATACCATTGGGTTATTTTCAATTGTTCCATAAAAGTAAATTTACCATGTACCCAGAACAACACATGAGCGCGGCCAGAACGGACATACAATTCAGTCAGAACTGGCAGCGCAAAAACCGTCAATTGTTACCGGAAGTCGTAGCCATACATTTGGAAAGCGAAGAACGCAGCGATCAAAGCATAAATTGGAGCGGTCGTAAAACAATTCCATTTGGCCCTGTGCCCGAAGATTACGTTATGGGCAAATACCCAAATGGATTGATAAATAAAGAAGTGGAACGGCAAGTTTTTTGGAAACTTCGCAACGCCAGACCAAATTATTAATCAACCCCAAAAGAAACTGAATGTTCGACAACGTTAAAAAACAGCCAAAAACCGAAATAAAATACGATGCCGTACTTACGGATGAACAAAAACAGGCCAAAGAGAAAATATTACACACTCCGGTCAATTTTTTAATAGGTAAAGCAGGTTGTGCAAAGACGTTTTTGGCCTGTGCTGTTGGCTTGGATATGTTGTTTAAAAAACAAATTGAAAAAATAATTATAACACGTCCAACGGTGGCCACCGAAGACAATGGGTTTTTACCAGGCACGTTTGAAGAAAAAATGGAACCGTGGTTGATCCCGATACGGGACAATATGCGTACATTTTACAATAAACCCGACAAATTAAAGGAACTTGAAAATAAAAAAATAATTGAAACCGTTTCACTTAGCTATTTTCGCGGAAGAAATTTTCACAATTCCTTTTGTATTGTTGACGAATTTGAAAACCTTACGCACAATCAATTGAAAATGGCCATCGGTAGGCTTGGTAAAAATTCAACGATGGTTTTTTGCGGGGATTTTGACCAAATTGACCTCAAACGTCCAGCGGACAGTGCGTTCTATTCCATTGAAAAATTACGAACGTCAAATTACGTTTCAATTATAGAATTAAAAGAAAACCACCGTCATCCAGCCGTGGAAGAATTGTTGGAATTGTTAAAATAAAATGTCAAGTAACGTAACTACCTTTATAATAAAGCAAGGGAAAACCTTTACTCGTCGAATAGAATATTTGCCGAGTGGGCGGCTGTATGACTTTACCAATTGGGACGCTAAAATGCAAATACGTCCAAATTATAATTCCCCGATTGTTTATTGTACGTTGAGTTCTTCATTAGGTGATGATGGTACTGGCCTTAATATGACGCCTGTGAGCGCAAGCATTGTGTTACCGAAAAGTAGCGGTTCGTTTGCAATACAAATATCCGCATTTTCGTCAAGTCAATTTACATGGACGGAAGGATACTTTGACCTCGAAATAACGTCAGGTTCGGGTGTAAGCAAAACGGTACATGAAATCGTACGGGGCAAAATAAAGGTATTGCCCGAAATTACAAAAATATAAAAGTCAAACCTACTATGAAAAAAATAAATTTAGCAGAAAATTACGAACGCTTATTCGGCTATAAATTAACCGATGAAGTTCCCGAATCCAAAGCCTATCAATTGACGGAGGCCAATGTCCAAATATGGAATCGCTTACAAAATACCCTGATGACGCAATATAATAATAAAGCAATATTGCAAGTTTTGGGCAACAATGTTTATGTAAACGGTAAATTGGTGGAAGCAGCCGAAAAATTCTTCCAACGCAGTTCCAATGGAATGTTAACGTTGGTACGTTCCAAATTAAATGGTTAAATAAACGACAAGTAAAAAATTGATTGGCCGTACAATCCAAAATATATATCTTTGAGGAATGTGAGCCGGACGTAGTGCTGCGTTCGTCCACCGATTCCCATATTAATATTTTCAGTGATGAAGAAACGGTCGTTAAAATTTTTGAACCTGGCTTGCCAGGGCCACGCGGGATTCAAGGGGAACGTGGTTATTCTGGTGCGGGCGAACCATTTTACATTATAACTTCCGCAAGTTTATACGCAACCACTGCAAGTTTAGCCATTTTTGGGTCGTACAGTAGTTCGATAATCCCGTGGACTGCGAGTATCGGAGCAACTTCGTTTGATTTGGGTTCTATTGTCGCGCCTTGGCGGAATATTTACGCAAGTCAAAGCATAAATATAAGCGGGCCAAGTGGTTTATTGGTTTCATTATATGGCAGTCCAAACGCCATTAATATAGGCCAAAGTCAAATCACAACGTCAAGTTACGGGTTTAACACTGGAACAACAATAATAAGGTCAATTACAAATAACCAACAAACTTATACATTCACAAGCGCAAGCGTATCGAGTTCGTTTAACCAAGATGGTATTTTTATATTACCGGAATTTAATACGTTGCCAATATGGTACAGCGGGGGATTGATTAAAAGCGGTAGTGAATTGTTTTTTGGTGTATGATAAAAATATATGGAAAAAATTAAATGGCTAATTGGTTAAAAGTAATAACGTCAGGGAGTACTGCGCAACTTTCGAGTTTAGCATTGGATACTCCGTTGCCCGTAAACAGCGGCGGTACGGGTTTAAATGCCACTTCCGCAAGCGGGTTTTTGGTTGGTACAAATTCAACGACTTACACCACCGTCGGGTCAAATGGATCGGGGCAGGTTTTACGCACCACCGGAGCAGTTGGCGTAAATATGTCTGGTTCGTTTTCAGGTTCATTTGTTGGTAACGGTGCCGGATTGACTGGACTTTTTGCCGACTCCACCTTTTCAGTTTCTGGAAGTTTAAATGGGTTCTCGTTTCAAACTGCTACGGATACTTTACAATTTACTACTGCAAGTTTACATGGGTTTGATCTTAGTGCAAGTTTTGCATCAACTCGCAAAGTAATTACACTTTTAACCCCACAAGATTTGCGCACAAGCGCAAGCCCTACATTCGCGGGGTTAACTTTAAGCGGACTTTCGGGTGGAACTACGGATACGGTATTAACCTTAAATGGGTCGAACGTCGTTACAACCCGTACAATTGACGGTCGGGTTTGGGGAAGTTCCTTGGTTGACGGTTCTGGGAGTACCAATCGTTTGGCTTTTTGGAGCGATGCCAATACCGTTGTTTCGGATGCAAACTTAACCTACAACGGAACAATTTTAAGTGTAAACGGTTCTACGTTTGGGAACGATGTGACTATTGCCGGAAATTTGACCATTTTGGGTGAGGCGGTTATTGCGAACGTTGCCAATATTTCCGTAGAAGATAAATTTATTTATTTAAATTCTGGTTCGCTTACAGGTGATGGTGGTTTTATAGTTGCATCGGGTTCCGCTGGAAGCGGTGTTGCTTTTGGTTGGGATGATAGTGCTGCCCGCTGGGGTATTCAACAAAATACATTTTTGGCTGCTACTGCAACTACGTTTGCGCCGGAAGCGTATGTGGCTTCCGTAGTGGATGTTGACAGTGGAATGACGGACGTGGTTAATTACCGTAAAAATGGTAATATAAAAATTCAAGGCGGTGAAATTTACATTTACGCATAAAATTAAAATATGAGTTTATTTTCGGCAAAACAACCTGTTACAAAACAAATAAACGGAACGATGGCGCAGCCAAATCAAAATCAACATGATTTAAATTATGATGAAATTGACTTGATTTTACGTTTATTGGCAACTACAAATTTTCCGGTAAAGGACATTGAAGTGTTATATCATACACTGGTCAAATTACATCAACAACGTGAAGTCAAAAAACAACAAAATTAAACGACATTTAAAAAATGGCAAGTAAAAAAATAGAATTGACCTACGATGAAATGAGAATTATTGTTGAACTCATCCACTCTTTAAATTTCAAAGGAACGGACGTTGAAAAAGTCGGTTTACTGGTCAATAAACTAAAAACGGAAATCCAAAAAATAGAAAAGGAACAAAAACCAAATGAGCAATAAGCACAGTAAATGGTCGGCGTGGCAAAATGTAGATAAACAAACGTTCACTACAAAAGAACAGTCAAAAGTCAAACCCACCGAAGAAACACTAACACCCATAGCTGAAGCAACACCAACTCCAGAAGAACATGCACCGCCGCGTATTGGTATGGAATTGGAAGAAATTACATCAACGGCAAATGTAAAGTTGCCTAAAAAATTAATCAAAAAAGACGAATTGTAATTGACATTGCATTTTCATTACATTGTCATTACATTGTCAATGCACTACCATTTTCATTACCATTATCATTACCATTATCATTACCAATTTACCCATTTAAAATGGCATTAAAAATAAATAATTACGTTTTAAAAGACAATACCATATTGGACTATGCCTATGCAAAAATCACAGGTATAACCATCAATAATTTGGATTACGAATTTTACGAAAACAATCCAAATTACGAAACCGACGGTATCGAACAATTTTTAAAATATATCAAACGCATAGAATCAACGGCAACGGTTTTTGTCTTTGCGGACGAACTTGCACGTCAAAATAACGCAATCCCCTTGGATTGGTTTACATTTAAATTTGATTATAATTTAGATATTCCAACAAATGGATTTGCACAAGCATATAACTATTTACAAACACGTTATCCAAATAGTGAAGGAATTTAACACAATGAAAAAATTAACACCAAAGCAACAAGAAATTGCACAAAAATTGAAACCATTGGTCGAACAAATTTTAAACGAAGTTGGCAATCAAAGTACAATTAATTATGTAAAGGCGGAATTATCTGTAATAGATTTACAGGATCAATATGCCCCAACGGTTGTATTTAAAAATGGCGGTACATCAACACAAACCAAACACATAGGATTAAGTACCGATTCCAGTCCGGTAATAATTAATTGGTTAAAGCAAGCATATAAAGAAAGACAAAAAGTAGAAAATAAATCAACAAATATTTAAAAAGTGGCAAATAATCAAAACAAATGCCTCAAACAGAAAACATAAGTATATGGCCAGGTAGTGGGAGTTTTTTTCCATTATCTTTTACCCCGTTCGGTTTTTACGACATGGACGCGGACTTCCAATGCGATGCCGAAAATACCGCAAAATGGGCTGCGTACCGACTTGGGTATCCTATACTTGACGTTGAATTGCAAGAGGTCAATTTTTATGCAGCATTTGAAGAAGCCGTCAACGAATACGGTGCCCAACTGAACACATACCAAGCCCGTGACAATTTAATAAATTTACAAGGGCTTGAAACCGGATCGTTAAACCTTGCGCAGAAATACATTCCACAGACATTGAACGGAATGGTTAAACTTGCCAAATCATACGGTTCTGTGGTGGGCAGCGGCGGGACGCAAATATATTACACTGGTAGTTTTAACCTAACGGCAAATAAACAGGTGTATGACTTTCGCACCGACGCCACTATTGAAAGTGGATCGTTTGCAACGGATCAAATAACCATTAAACGCATATTCCACCAGAATACCCCAACGTTGAACCGTTATATGGATTCCGGTATGAGTTTACAACCGTTGTTGGAGCAATTTTCGTGGGGCAATTACAGTACAGCCGGAAATTATTTGCTCATGCCGTTGTATTACGACATTATGCAAATGCAACAAATTGAATTTAACGACGAAATACGAAAGTCCGGTTATTCGTTTCAATTGACCGGAACGCGTTTGCGCATTTTCCCCATTCCACAAGAAAGTCAAAAGTTATTTTTCCATTATACATTGGACAAAGAAGCCACTGCGATGGATTTGGGTATGTACGACCGCATAACTGGAAAAATTTCCGACATCAGTAACATACCGTACCAAAATATAACTTACAAATATATAAATCAACTTGGTAAACAGTGGATTCGTAAATACACGCTTGCCATTGTCAAGGAAATGTTGGGTTATGTTAGGGCTAAATACCAAAGTATTCCTTACGGGGATGGGGAATTGACCATGAACGGCTCGGATTTGATTAGTGCGGCACAAAGCGAAAAGGAAGCGTTATTAGCGGAACTTAAAGAAACATTGGATTCAATGGGAGCGGAGGCACAATTGACCAAAAAGGTTTCTCTTGCGGATAATTTAAACAAACAATTGCAATATATCCCATTAAAGATATATGTGCGTTAAAACAAACAAAGGACAAAAAAATGCAAAAGCAAAAAAAAAACGACTTTAACTGAAAGTCAAGTCAAATTAAAAAAATTCCTTAAACCAGTAGTTGAAAGAATTTTGACGGAACAGGATTCAAAAACCCAATCGGTGTTATTATTGAAAAAATTACAATCAATGGTAGAAGAATTTAAAAATTTCAACCACAATACCGATGATACCTTTTGGGATACCAGTGGCACTAATTTTGAACGTCAAATCAACGCCATTTGTCAATCAATAATTTCAGCGGCGTTGTATGGGGATTCGCAATAAATTATTTTAATTAAATTGTAGTAATTTTGGTTATTATGTTTTGACTTTTTTAAAGCATATATATAAATTAAAAAAGTACTTGGGTTAAAACCCCATTAGTAATAAATTTTGAGGAAAAAATAAATGGCAAATACGTCGGTATTTTTGAGTGCGGGCGTTTTTACACGGGAATTTGACCTAAGTTTCCTTCCGCAGGAAATTCCCGCCGTCGGTGCCGCAATAATTGGCCCAACTGTTCGTGGCCCTGCATTCGTGCCCACTCCGGTAAGTACATATTCTGAATATTTACGTTGGTTTGGTGATATTTTCACGTCTGGTTCTGGCGCAAGTCAACGGACGTATAAATATTTAACCACACACGCCGTTCAGGAATATTTGCGCAGCGGTGAAGTTATAACGGTGGTCAAAATCCTTAATCAAGGCTATCAACCCGCATACTCTTATGTTTTGAGTTCGGGTTCGTATGCTACTTTGCAAACCGTTTCGTCCGGTAGCGTGACTTATGGCGCAAATGACATGAGTTTTAAAATCGTGTCGCTTAGTGACGGGGAAATTACAAACAGCGGTCGTACATCTGCTGCCGTTAGCGGTAGCGGCGTTGCCGCCGATGAAACCGGAACACTTGGGATTTTGGCAAGTGGAAGCGCATATAATTTGCGTTGGGAGGTTACAAATGTTGACCCAGTTCGCGGTGTCTTTGATTTGTACATCCGCCGTGGCGATGACCTTAACAATCGTAAAATCGTGCTGGAGCAATATTCGCAAGTTTCACTTGACCCAGACACAACGAATTACTTGCCACGGGTTGTTGGCGACCAATCTTACACCCTGCGTTATGATAGCAGCGGCGAGCCATATTTGGAACGCAGCGGTTCATACCCAAATCGTTCGAGGTTTATTCGTATAGAAGGAACTAAGAATACATTAGCGTACCTCAATCAAGCGGGCAGTATTCGTGATTCCGCATTAAGTGCAAGTCTTCCACAAGCAGTTAGCGGTACGTTTAGCGGTGGAACTGACGGGAACGTTATCCACCCCCGTGCAATGTACGAAAACATTTGGTCGGTAAATACGCAAGGGTTTAACCCCGCAAGTGCAAGTTGGGGGCAAACCGCTTACCAAGATGCGATTGACATTCTTAGTAACAAAGACCAATATGACATTAATTTGCTCATTACGCCTGGATTAATTGACAATTTAACAGGACATGGTGCAATTATTACTCGCGCAATTAACATGTGCGAAGATCGCGGCGACGTGTTTTACATCATTGACCCGACTTACAAAGGCTCTACCGTCGGCCAAGCACAACAAGCCGCCGAAGGTCGTAACACAAATTACGCGGCAATGTATTACCCGTGGTGCCAAGTAAATGATAATGATCTTGGCCGTTCTGTGTGGTTGCCGCCAAGTTGCGCGGTTGCGGGCGTATTTGCTTTCAACGACCGTGTGGCGCATCCTTGGTACGCACCTGCTGGCTTCAATCGTGGTAGTTTGGATTTGGTCACGCAAACCGAGCGTCTTATGACGCAGAATGATCGCGACAACTTGTACATTAAATCCGTTAACCCCATTGCTACATTCCCGCGCAGCGGTGTTTTTGTTTGGGGTCAAAAAACATTACAGAAAAAACGTAGTGCGTTGGATCGCATAAACGTCCGTCGCTTGCTGATTGACGCAAAGCGGTTTGTTTCGTTTGCCGTCAGAAACTTAGTGTTTGAGAACAATACCGTCGAAACCCGTGCCCGTTTTATCGAACTTGTGGAGCCATATTTCCGCAACGCACAAAATCAACAAGGTATTTACGATTATCGCATCGTTATTGACGAGCGTAACAATACGCCGGACGTAATTGATCGCAACGAAATGAGGGCACAAATTTACTTGAAACCCGCAAAGACTGCCGAGTTCATCATAGTTGACTTTATGGTGATGCCCACAGGGGCGGCTTTCCCGTTGGATGCAAAAGAATAAGGAAAAATAAAATGCCTCGTGTAGTAACACCACAAGCATACCACCCAAGTTTACAATTCCGCTATAAAGTCACTACAAGCAAGTTGCCTGGGGCGGAATTTTACGCCCGTAGCGCACAACAACCAGGGTTTGAAAACGCCCCCGTTACTTTGGAACATATAAATTATTATTTCAAAGTCAAAGGCAAAACCCGTTGGGACGACCTCACCATGACCTGCTACCAATACGAAGGCATTACCGCCAGTCAATTTTGGGACTATTTGCAGCAACATCAACAAGTTCCAGGCGCGGTTGATAGTCGCGCCCCTGGCTACAAGCATGATATGCAAATTATGGTATTGGCTCCAGACGGCTCTACTCCAGTTTTTACATGGAAATTAGTGGGGGCGTTTTATAGCAGTGTAAAGTGGGGAGACATGGATTGGGGGACAGACGACGCCATTCAAGTCCAATGTACAATTGCCTTTGACTATGCAGACAAAGGTTAAACATCAACCATTAAAACAATAAAAAAATAAAATGACAAAATCATTGCTTCGTCACATTCTTACCGCCATTGGATCGGTTTTGGTTTTTCTCGGCCTTGGTAAGTTTACAGGTTTGATTGATATTTTAGTCCAAAATTTGGACGTAGTTTGGGATGCCGTTGTAGCCTTGATTGGCTTTGTTTTGACGGTATGGGGCTTCTTTAAAGATCGCCCTGCTGACTTTAAAAATACATAGGTAAAAAACTATGAATCGTCAACAAATTTCAGTGGTATTGGCAAAGTTTTGGGATTCATTTAAACAAAAAAATCCTGAAACTGCTACACTTATAACCGCTGTTGGGATGTTGGTTTTGGCTATAATTGCTTTTTCGGGGGAATTAGGCGTTAATCTACCGCCAATTTTCAATAAACTTGGGTTAATTGTAAGTTTGTTTTTAAGTTTTAATAACCCGTCAACTTATACGGTTTTAAATCCGCCAACGGTGACGGCACCGGAAAATCAATAAAAAGTCAAACACATAAAAAAATTGGGCATCGGGTTTTAACACCCTTTGCCCTTTTTTTATTACTCAAATTGTTTATGTTGAAAATATTCGCATAATTGTTCAATTTCTATTAATGCTGCGTTTGCCCTTTCTAATGCGGATGCGTGGTGTCGCGCAACGTTGGTTTTTAAATGTGAACTGTCAACTGGGTCGAACCCGCTAATTTCACGCCATAGTTTGCAATCGTAATTTTCACAACTACAACCAATTCCGTTAACAAAACCATATTTGTGTAAGTTTTTATATATCCCCCGCCGATACTCATTAAGCCAAATATTTAATTTATGGTATTGTGTTATAGGTGACGCTGACGTTGAACTCTCCTGAATCCATTGCGCAAATAGGCACAAATCATGGTAACAATTTAATGAAATTCTGAAATCATTGTTATTTACAATTTCTTCAAAGGCATGGTACATTTTCATATTAAACTATTTTTATTTTATCGGTATATCAATTTGTGTAGGTTTACTTCCATCATTTGGAAATATAACTATTCGAGTTTTATCTGGATAAAAAATATATTCCTTTGAACCTATGTCAAGGTCAAATTCAACAGACATTTCCCCACATGGCCCTGGGGCAATACATTTAGGTTTATGCCCAACCCGATCCATACCCATTAAAAATTTCCATAAGCGAGTTTGTACACTCATGGGTATTTCTTTTGCACCCATGCTGTCATAATTTTCAGGAAATTTATTTTTCATTTATTAAAAATTTCTTTGCTAATTTAAACCGTGTCATCGTTATATAAAAGTACTTCGTCCCCCCATCCGTTTGGATCATGGGTTACACTGGCATCATCAAAATAATACACATTTCCATCTTTTAATGCGCCAGTAGCAATGGCCAACGTTATGTCAAGGGATTCGACACTGACAGGCCACGGGTCAGTGCATTGACAAATTGCTCCGCCATTACAATTGTCACACCGATAATGTGTGACTATGAAACGTGGGTGGAATTTAGGTAAATTATTCATAAAGTAAAGTCAAATTAAACGTAAAAATTTTTAAATTAAAGATATTTTGAAAAGATTTCAACTATTCGGGTTTTGGTCAAAACGCTTCCAGTATAACCCCAAGTCAAATCGGGATAATCATTTCGGAATATCTTATAATCAATAATATCAATCCCTAATTCTGTAATCCCTGTATAATTCCAATCGGTTTCTTTGGTTGGGCGACGTTGGTCACGCAGCATTGACCGACGACCATCTTTGACGGAGCAATACAAATCTGTTCCAGTTTTGCATGTTGCCACATTTATACCATTAACAAACCATGTTGTTACAACGGTATTTCCACGTTCGTGTGTTTTTTCGGAAGTAACTTTGAAATTGGACATGATGAAAACTTGTTGTGTTGTGAATTAATTTCCCCACAAAGGTACAATGAAATTTGGCTTGAAAATCATTTTCATCGGTCATTAACATTTCATTAACATTTACAAATGAAAAATGTAGGTTATTTCCAGCAAAAACGGCAATATTGTCGAAAATAAACAACACATTGCCAATTTAAATCCCCATAAACCTCGTTAATTTGCCCTACAATTAATTATTTTAGTAAACGTGTGTATTGTATTGGATTGGGTAAAAATCTTTTAATGTAGGGCATTATACGGGGTTTTTATTCAACCCTACAAATTGTAAAATTTTCGGGAAGCCAATATGGGGGTTTCCATGCCCTATATTCATAACGTCGGATACCGTTCATGTTTTGCATATCAATATTTTTGACGGGGATTGGCCGTATTATTTTTTCTTCAAAAATATTGTTGCACGGTTCAATGTCAAATTTACTGAAAAACCCATATCCCCTTGAAATTTTTTTTCCAATTCCGGTAATATGTTTATTGATTAAATATTCGACTTCATTAACATTATTGGATTGAAAGTAGAACCAACATGTCGGTGTATTAATGATACGCAGCGGAATTTGCGTTGTTTTAAATTCGCCGCGATCAATTGCAACTTGTCGTTTTGATTTTCCAAAATCGGACATATAATCGGATGCCTCGTCCCATTTTTTTAATGACGTGTGTACTTGCTCCGATGCATAGGTTTGGTCGTAAAATAACCACGATGCCATAAAATAACCATCATTATTTAATTTTATCGGCATTGGCGTGAAATCAAATTTATTTTCAATACTCAAATGCCCAACTGATTTTTCGACAACTGGGCCGTGTTCCTGAAAATACGCATACGCCAATAACCCATCAAACATAATTGTTTGTTGCATTGCTATGGGCGAAGTCATTTTAAAAGTTATTTTAAATGTGTTCATTATTTGCATTTTAATTCTGGAAAACGGGTAACAATTTTATTGTATGCTTCAAAATTTCTAATTTTCAAATTAAAAAGGCCATTGTTATCAATGTACATTCTGGTCATTCGTGCGGTGGTGCGGGACTTCAAACCAAATTCTTTGTATTCGTTTAACATCGGAATGTCATATTTTAATATGTAAGCACCAATGTCATAATTTGACCAATTTTGTATCGGTGTGGCGCGATATTTTCCATTGGTGTATTTGAAAACCCCGTTGATTCCACATGTGTCAAGACTTGTGGTTATACGTCTGGCCTTACTTTCTTCCTTTGACAGCCCCATTATCACACCGTCCCAATCGGGAACATGCTTACCCATTTCTTGCACATCGTTTTTGCCCAAATCGCGGGTTTGTTTCCATGTATATGTGTTCCATGAAACATTGTCACAATAATTGTCAATCCATTTTATTGGATACTTTGATGTAAAATCGTTTATAACTTCTTCAAAATTATGTAACCAATAACTTTCCCATGAACGTGTAAAAATCATTAGGGTTTTGGGTCGAATTTTCCAAACCATGTGTGCAAGGCATGTACTCTGTTTCCCCCATGATAAAGCAAGGTACGGGGTTTTGACCATTTTAAAAAAAGTGTTCAAGATGTCAATTGATTCTTGTTCCCGTTTTATAAAATTATTGGTATTAATGTGTTGCGATGCACACAACATGTCCATTTCAAATGCGGTCATTGTAAATTGGATTTGGATAATTCTTGAAATTCCCACGATGCCGTATAATTTAAATTGGCAAAGGCATCGGCCACCCCGCCAATTGTTTTAAGTCGTAACACCTCGTCGGCTTCCATTCCCAATTCGTATGCAATTTGTGCATCGGTATAACTGTTTGGGGGGAGTGCCAATTCAATGACCAAATCGGCCATTGGTTCAATTCCATGTTTTCCCCGTGCGGCATTGTGGCGAACCGTGGATGCGATGCGCGATTTCCGGTCACTTTTTTCTTTTCGTATTTGTGTGCGCGGCACATATCCATGAGTTGACTTTGATACCATTTTATTGACACGTTCAATTTTACGACGGTGTTTGCCATCAATTATTTTTATGGTTTCTTGGCCATCTTCAATTTCGCGGTTTGTTACAATTGGCATGGTATAACCATCTTCATGGATGGAAACCGCGAGGGATTCCATTTTTTTACGATCCACATGGTTAGGGTTATAGTCATTTTCTTCGACGTTTGTGGATTTTTCCCATAAAACCAAGTCCACGGGATGGTGTTTCAACGGTGAAACATCATGCAATTCCCCGCGCATATAATTTAGCAACGCAATTTTTTGGTCAACGTCGGGTGCGTTGGTTATGGCACTTTTCAACGTGTCAATTGCCTCTATAATTCGTCCATCCATTTTGATTTACGTTTTAATGCGGGATCATCCGCGTTATCTATTTTTTTTGAATTTGTTATGTCGTGGATTTGTATTTGAAAAACCTGTTGTTTTGCGACGTATTCATTGTCCAATTGTTTTTCAAACCGCTCCCTAAATATTGCGGCATGTTCTTGGTTTGGCAATGTATTTAACAAAAAATCACGATATTGTTTCCATGTTTTATAAGCCTTTGGCAATTCTTTGACGTTAAATATTTTACGTTCCCCCGCGTACATTGATGCCGTGTGAATGCCCTTTGCCCTGTCCAACAATGAATCGTATAATTTTGGTTCAAATTCTTGTATATCAACCAAACAATCAAACGCCTTCCGGTTGACCAATGAACTGATTCTCATGTCTTTTGGGGCATAACCTTTTTTCCAAAATAAATCATATATTTTATTATATTTTAATTTATTTTTTCCAAGGTATGTAAAAATATCCTGAAAAGTCCAATCGTATATAGGATAATATTTAATTCCGCCCCATTTATTCTTTGTACTCCAATTTATACCCTCAACTGCTGGATGTTTGACAACCGCACGAAAACGGTCAAGGCTCTCTTCGGCACGAAGTCCAATAAAATGGGCTACACTTTCACCTTTGAACATTTGTTCCATGCACTTCATTAACCCATAAAAACCCATTTTTTCTTCCGTTGGGAATGAATATGGAACGTTGTGTTCCCACGTTATTTTTTTAATCGAAACTCGTTTTTGTTCCCTAAGCCAGCGGTGACGGTCATCTGGATTCCACGGTTGCAGCCAACATTCCTCATGCGAAATTGCGGTCGGCAAAATGCCGTGAATTTGGAACCACACTGGAATAACAAAGTCCAGTTTCATTAATTCGTCAATTATGTTGAATGTTGAATAATATTCAAATTCTTGGTCAAGCCAAAACGCATATATTTTTCGATTGCGTTGTTTGGCAACTTCCAAAGTCAAATAAAACAATACAATACTGTCTTTTCCACCGGAAAGTGAAACCACGATTTTTTCATGTAAATCAAATACTCTGTTTATTCTGGCAATTGCCGCGTCATATACATTTAAATCTTTGTTGTATATTTTGGCTTTTAACGGCAAATCCTTTAAATTTTTTTCCATTCAAATTGACAAAATTGGTTTAATGATTTGACAATATCAATCGTTTCGTTTACTACCTTTTTATCCGCTCCCAATTGTGGATTTATAAAAAAATGTAATTTGGAATTTGAATATTGTGCCAATTTTTCATAAAATTTTATTTTTTGTGAAATTATGGTTTCAAAAAACAAAACATCGCAATTGTTATCGGCAGTTTCTTGGTGATAACTCACCATATTGACATCATGTTTTATAAGGGAATTGTGCTTGCGTATTCCTTTGTCCCAATTATAAAAAATCGTCGGTGTTTTACATTCAATTTCGGATAAAACCGATTGTAAACATTTTAATTTTGAATCGAAGCGGTTTGACGTTCCTTGTAACCATGTCACAATATTTACTTTGGTCAAATCCTTTCCATTTTTCTTGGTTTCATATATCAATTTATGCTTAAATTTATTATATTGATCCAATTCGACATCGGTTTGCAGCCATTCGTGTATAACATAATTAAATGGCTTTATATCTGTGTAAATATATTCGTATAAATTGTTGTAAATTGCCTCCAAACTGTTGGCACTGACCACATTTCCATCCAAATTAATTACAAAATTATTGTCATAAAATTGTTTATGGTGGTACGTTTCCACGCCCAAAATGTATTGAATTACAAATATATTTCTGGAATCGAAAACAAATGGGTAACTATCAATGACTATACAATTTTGTGCAGACCGTGATAAAGTATAAATTTTATTGTATTTTGTGTTATTAAATTCCGAATAACGCAAAGCGTCAAATATAACTAAAACGGAACCATTGTTAACCTTTGATTGGAAATTTAAAAAGTGAATTGCCTTGTTCAATTCTTCCAATAAAATATATTCATGTGGAATTTTTATTTTTTCCAAAATATCTTTTTTGGACGTGGGTATGACAATTAACGCTTTTTTGTCCAGTGAATTGACAAAATTTATTTTTTTGGTCAAGTCAAATGTAAGGATTGCCTTTTTCATATAATATTATTGTATTTTTATTTGACGTGGAACTGTAAAATGGTTTAATGCTTCGGTTTTTATTTTTTTTAAATGTTCAAGATAACGGGCATTGGAATTTTCAGGCACTTCAAAGTCAAGTGCCACCCGACCATAGCCACGAGCACTCCGTCCGGCAATATACCCAAATTGTTTCCATAACAATAGCATGTGCCAAAAACAAGAAACCAATATTTCATTGTCGGTTGCCAGCACCATATCCCCGCGAAGAACTGTTCCGGCATTCAACACTTCGGTGTAATATATCATTTGGTCGGCGTTGCGGTTATTTGAATTGTCGTTTATAAAAATTTCCAATTCCGTTTTTGACGTATCGTTGCGGGTACCAAAATTATTTCCAAGTAATTCCCAATACGACGGGGAATCGGTGAAACCAAGTTCAGCGCATTCGGGCCTAAGTGACCCAATTTTAATAAAACTTGTGGTTGTCATATTGCCAAGGGCTGATCCAAGTACACCAATCGGAGGGCATAAATTAATGATTTTTTCCTTTTTATCCAAATTCAAGGTTCCGGTACTTTCCGATATATTTCCGCCAGTCATCAATTCATGGTATATGGTTTTATCAACGCCCATTGTTTCGGAATTGTAACCAATGAGTTGAAAAAAATCGCGTATGGCCAAACGGCGAAGCGTCCCGCCAATGGCATTGCCCGAAATAAACGGAACGTCGTCAAATTGTTTTTCAAAAAATCTCTTTGGCGCATCGGTATTTTTATCGGTCAATGAGGGACGACCGTCATTTTTGATGTAATCCCTCAATAATAGCATGAGGTACTGTGTTTCCCGTTGCATGGTGTACATTAATTCCACGTCCGAAAAACGTTCTAATGCAAGTGTGACTGGAATTATTTCGCGTTCGTTTATTGCACGTATTCCACAACTTTCACATAATTGGTTTAAAAATTCAAACCGTGTTCGGTTATGCGTTGCCGCTACAATATTTGCATGGTACGGTTCATAATAGCCATAATAATCACTCTTTAATTTTGAATCTATGCTTTTATAAACCCCGTACAAAATGCACAGTGCCGCATGGCGGCGTTGCACATCGTCGTCAAATTTACTTTCGATCTTTTCGGGTTTGGGCAATTTATAACGTTCCCGTCGGAAAAGTCGTTTATTTCCAGTGGTATTGTTGTCAGAACCATGTACCAATGGTTCAATTGCCGTTGCTTTGTATGAAATTTTAATCATATTAATATTTTTTTAAGAACAAAAACCATGAGTTTTAATACGGGCGTATTCCGATATTGTTCCAAAATTGTGGTTTCTTCAAAAAATTTATTTATGCCATAATTGTTTATGTGGGCATTGGATGCAATTCCGGTTAATATTTCTTCTTTGCTAAAATATGTGGGTTGGGTAGATGTATGTTCCTTGCCCTTTACCACACTGTACCAATTGGAAATTATCGGCAAAATTACATCCAAGTCAACTTTCCGAATCAACACTTCGCCAATGTCGGTAAAAACCGTAAATTCATTATTATCATATTGAACACGGGTTTTATAAGTTATATGTTTTTTACCATTATAAGTAACCGCCAATATAAATGGAATTGGTTTTTGACCCATGATTGTATCATATAATTTTTCTCGATTCAGTATTGTTAATTCATTTTCAGTAACAATAAATGAATAATTCCGCAACGATGCTTTGCTGTGGGTGTTTACTGGCTGCAAACATTTAAAAACATCGGTTGAACAATATTCACTTTTATACCTGACAAATGAATTATCGGTAAAATTGGATGACAACGCATCTTTCAATAAAATCCCATGTGTAATTGACTTTCCGGTAAACGCACAAATTGAATTTATGTTGTGTATTTTTGTGCCAGAAATTTCACACAAATGCTTGGATATAAATTCCGTTCCTGTCATTTTTTTGCAAAGATAATGGTATAATCGTGTTTTTTATAAACTTTTTTGAATGTTTAACAAAGCGTTAACGGTGAAATCACAATTTAAATTTAATAATTTTTCATATAACGGCATATTAAAGTCAAATTCTGGAAAAAACACCGTCCCAAATTTATACAATTGTTTTATAATTTTTTCTTGTGGGTATTTGACCTTAAAGTGGTTTAAATGGTCGGAATACACAAAAACTGTATCAAGGTCAAACGCATAATTCGGTTTATATGAATTTTGTATAACGCTTTCTAATGTTATATTAGTTTTCAATTTATTTGCAACACTTGCTTTTATCCGTATCAAAGTCAAATCCCCTAAAACCTGTTCCTTTTTATAATCATTGGCTTTATTGATAATTTGGTAAGGGAATTTTAAATTAACCATGTCATCGTTATGATACCAATCGCCGTCAACTTCAATAACATATTGACCGATGCGAAAGTCAAATTCGTAACCCCCACAAATGAATTTAGGTTCCGCCGCAAGAATCGTACATAACGTATTTTCGACCTTTGAAGTTTTACCGTTGTATTTTCTACGAAAGTCCAAATCCTTAAATTCACATTCGTACCCATAACGCCCCAATTTAGTTTCTTTACATTTTTCAATATTACAATAATATGGATTCCCGTAACGTTTTTCTTTGGTGGATTTGACTTTGGCCTTTCCAGCATCCGTACATGTTATAGCAATGGCCCCATAACGTTGTATGTTCGTTTGTGCGGCCTTTTCTTTTACTTCGGGTAGTTGTATGGCTACGGGAACGCCAAACCGCTGTAAAGACGTTTCACGCGCTTTTGGGGTATTGTTATAATTTTCGTCGTTGTATCGTTTTAATTTGGTTTCTTTTATCTTTCTTTTAAACTCCGGTATTTCCATTGCGTTATCAACACCATAATTTGCTTGCATGGTGCGCTTATAACCGTTGGCAATTTTTTCTTTGCTCGCATCGGTGTGCGGTTTGCGGGGAAAATGGTTCCGCGTGTAATCGTTATAAAACTTTGGTACGCGGTGGCTTTCAAAAGTCAATTCCACACCACATCCACATTTACAAACAGGTTTTGCGCCATTGTAATAAAAATTGATAATGTAATTTTCATACGTTCCAAAATCCCTACCACAATTGCCCTTTAAATGTCGGATAAGCGACCGCTGATCTTTAAACACGACGGAGCAAACCCGACAAGTCAAATAAATCTCGTCCATTTGTTTTTTGTACGTTTTTTACAAAAGTAAACCATTTTTATAAAAAAAGCAAATCTTTAACACAAGATTAACAAAATAAAAAAGGCGATGAGCCGAAGCCCACCGCCATAAAAATTATTTGGAAATATTGCCCATCAACGGACATTATCCAGATTTCAATTAAAGGGAATTAAGCCCCTCGACGTATATTTTCCCGTAAAACTCTGGGCGGGTAACGCCCTTCGCATAACGTGTCAATACACCTTTTCGTGGCGTGAAGTTATCTTGGTCGTATATTGTCGGCGTCATAATCAACGGAATATATGGACTGTAATAAGCCCCAGACTCCAACCATTGCGAGCCACGGAAGCCCATAAGGATCACGTTTTCTTTCATGTACGGGTTTTTGTACACTTGGAAACGATTGTTCAATTGTCCGATTTTTTGCACACCCATGCTGAATTTGGCCTGATTACCGTCCGTGTCGGCGGCATAACCTGGGATACTTTCCAAAATCGTGGCCACCAACGGCGAACATACCATAAAGTTCGCGCCGCCGCGCACGGTTGCTTGGTGAATACGGTTGGACATTTTTTGCAATTTGGTGCCAAGTGTTTGGAACCAAGTGCCTTGTGTGTAGGCCGTCAAGTTGGCGGTGATAGCCGCAAAACTCGATCCATTGTACTCCCAGCCGATACGGGTTGACCAGTAATCGGTGTGTTGCGCTTCGTGGATCAACATGTCCAACAGTTCAAGGTCAATTTCTTGCGCAATGTATTCGCCCAAGATTCCGGTCAATTCCGCTTCCGCGTCAATGTTATGGTAGGCGTTCAAGTCTTGCGCAAATTCCGGCGTCCAAACGGCTTTCAATTTACGCGATTTGGCGACAATGGCGTCGCTGCGCAATTCCAGGCTAAGTTGCGGAATGTCCAACGGTGTGTCAATACCACTGCCCGCTTGCGTCTTACCGGCCTCAAAGTCGCCACGGGTAATTGACGTGGGTTGCTTGTGGTAATTAGCGATAATACGGTCGGCGGATGCGAGAGCACTTGCGCTCACGAGGAACGAAATAGTGCCGTTGTTTTTATTGTACTTTGTAAATTCCTGAAACACGTCGTGAATGTACGAGTTCGTGGAATTGCTAAGTGTAAACGCACGGACGCCCAACGGATCGAAACCACTGATGGACGCGGTACTAATGGTTACTTTGTGAATGGTCGAACCACCTACCAACAAACTTTGGCTAAATTCGGAATTGAAATTATAATCAGTTGCCGATACCGACCCCGTGGTAAATTGCGTGGAAGACACACTGCTTGCAACGCCCAACGCGGACGAACTGTAATCGTTGATGGTATAACCAAAGCGACCTGGGCCATACAAACCTTCGGTAGGCGTTGACCATCCGTAACTTGCGCCTGTACCCTTATTACTATCACTCACGCCAAATACGCTATCGTTTTGGCTGTCTTTACCTGCACTGGTGTTAAAGCCAGGTTGACCATTGCCATATTTTATGTCCAACCAAAAGACAAGACCCGAAGGCATGTTCATCGGTTGTGTGGACAAAAATTCTTTGGCGGAAATTTCGGCAAATACGCGGCGGATAAGGGGCAACGCTATGCCCGCCCATTCTTCGCTACCCGCGACCGTGCCCGTTTGGTTTGCTTCCGTTACCAGTTGGCGGGCTTGGTTTTCAAGCAATTGCGCCATGTTGCCTTTGTTCGGGCCTTTCAAACCTTCCAAAAGTCCGGTTCGTTCCCATTTTTTGACCAATGCCTTGGATTGTTCCCGTTGGACAAGGTATTGGTCTTTGGGCAATAATTGACTAATATCAATCATTATTTTTCTTACTCCTGTGGATTAAATTAATGTTATTTTTGCGGTTTGACTTTTTAATAGTCAATTTGCGCCAAGCCCGCCAATTGTTGCCAACGGATTACGTCACGCGGCTTGCCGTTTCCTTCCATTAACGGACGTTTTGGCGGATTGATGGCTTTGGTCGGTTTGGATGCCAACCCTTCTTGCACTTGGCGTTTGGACGCGGGTTTGCGTTTGTTCAACGCTTCGATGATGGTGCTATAAACCAACTTTACTTCACGGACGCTTTGTGCGCGATCAAAAGTTTCAAGAATGCGCATTTGTTGGGTCTGCGTGAGGTTTTCCGTGCGCAATGCCTTGGTGGTGTACATCAACTTTGCGTTCAACAGATTCACTTCGTTGATGGTGCGTTTGTACGTTACGTTGGCTTTGAGGGTTTCGTTAAGTTCCTTTTTGAGGCGAGCGTTTTCGCGGCGCAATTGACGGTTTTCATGGTTTTTTTGCGTACTTGGTGGGGTTTCTGTATAAGTTCCGCCATCGTCGTCGCTTTCGGTGAACATTTCTTGTTCGCCATCTTCGCCCATGTCATCAAATTCGCGCAAAAGACGTTCAACGATGTCTTCCTCGCCCATGTCGTCGCCTTCCGCAATTGGGTCTTGCCAATTTTCTTCTTCACCTTCGCCCATCATTTCGTCTTCCATTGGTTCATCTTCCAAGCCTTCGAGTTCACGCAAAAGGCTTTCATAAGCAGGGTCGGTTTCTTCTTCGCCTTCGAGCGGTGGTTCTTCTTCGGTGTCTTCAAACGACCCAAAGCCGACATCTTCGCCTCCCATATCGCCGCCGTTTTCCACTTCGGTTGGTTCTTCGCCACCCATGTCGTCCGGTTCAACACTAATGTCAATGTCAAACCCGTCGGGGTCTTCGCCCTCGAAATCGTCTTCTTCACGCAATTTGTTTGTTACCATGCGCTGTAAAGTGGGTTGAAAGGTTTCCATAAGGCTTTGGCGAGCGTTGGCCTCCGCGATACGCAGCAACTCCCGCGTGTCCGCAAGTGCTTGTGCAGATAAACTATTGTTGTTTGCCATTACAAATACTCCTAATTTGTTATACTGGCCCAATTTATTTTAAAATTGGATATGTGATTAAAGTAAAGTGTATTTTTATTTGGCTATTGTAAACCAAAATTAATTTTTATTATATTTATGCTACAAATTTTCAAAACATTGTGCGCAACGTTTCCTTGATGCTTGCTTCTACTTTTGCGTCAAATTCCTGTAAATATTTTATTATGTCGAGGGACAGTTTTTCCTTTATTTTTTGGAATTGGACTTTCAGATCGTTTGTTATTTCCGGCGTCGTATCGCTGCCCCCATTGGCGGAAACCTCATAACCACGAATCAATGTCTCCAATGGCTTCGGCAATGGCCCGATGGTCAAGTGTTTGGATTCGCCGCCGCCGTAAAGCGTTATGCGCAATTCCAAGGTACCGTTTTTTCCAGGCATTACATCCACGCCGTCGTTAAACCCACCGTTTACAAAAGTTAAATCGAATTTAAGGCTTTCGTCCTTTTTTGCTTTTGGTGGGGTTTTTGCCTTTGGTGGTTCTTTTGGCGGTTGTGCGGGTGCGGAGGGTTTTTCAGCGGGTGGCTTTGTTTCTTCGGGCATTTTGTTGTTCTATAAATTTAGCCGCGTCGCGTTGTTTGCGGCGTTTTACGGATGTTGAAATAAAGCATGTTTTTTCTTGACATAAATTGTAAATGTCGCTGACTTTTTCGCTGCGCTTCCAAATCTTTAACGCGGTTGACAAATCCCCGCCAACCACGGCAATGGCCACTGGCCTACGGGGAACGATAGAATCGAATTTTTTTGAGTTTAAGTTCATTTATATGTTTGTTTAATGCCCACGTTTTATAAATCGTAATATCATTTCCATATTATCGTTTACATCCGAACGGGCGTCTTTTATTT
>Ga0075163_10001831_pt1 | contig 28766 bp, 20 predicted proteins | sample JI1023141ADNA_FD_71478 | JGI IMG/M metagenome (GOLD analysis project Ga0075163, IMG submission 71478) | Wastewater effluent complex algal communities from Wisconsin, to seasonally profile nutrient transformation and Carbon sequestration -... | ecosystem: Engineered > WWTP > Effluent > Algae...
AGGACCGTTCCACGTCTGATCCTGAAGTGGGACCGGGCGTCGTCGAGAACTGGCTGAGAATCTTTCCCTGGGCCACCTGGGCGATGGCAAGGGCAGGGGAAATAACTGTCCTGCTCAGTGGGCAGGGAGGCTGACACCCACCGGGCAGGTGAAATCAGGGGAGCGGATCAAAGAAGAGGCAGTGATGTCCAGGTTTGGTCAGCAGCCGCGTTACCAAGTTGGTAGTGCAGATCGGCCCGATCGGTCTGCACCTCAACTAGAGAGGTCTTTATGGCTGACCCGACCGCGTCTTCCAATAACGTCTATTTGACCCAGGCGGGCCTGCACCGCCTGCGCGCGCGCATCACCGAGGCACGTGCGGCGTACCTGGCAGTCTGTGCAGACAATGAAGCGGCAGCCCAGGCCGGCGATAGCTCGGTCTGGCACGATAACTTTGCCTATGAAGAGAATCAGCGGCAGATGCACCGTCTCGCCCGGCGGGTGCGCGATCTTGAAGATCTGCTCGGGCGGGCCAAGTTGGTACCGGCGTGTGCGCTGCCACCGACCAAGGTTCAGCTTGGGGCCAGCGTCCGCATCAGCTACGTGGACGAGGACCGCGAGGCGACTCTTTATATCTCTGGCTATGATGACGGAGATCCGCAAATCGGTCGCATCAGCTACACCGCACCCCTGGCGGTTCGATTGATTGGTGCGCAAGCAGGGGACGTATGTACTCTGCGCGAGGGCAGTCGCCCGCGTCAGATCGAAGTATTGGACGTGCTTGCAGCCCCGGGCGAGGAGCAGCCATGAGTGCCGTCCGGCCGCCTCTGTTCATAGTCCTTGAGGGACTCGACGGTGTCGGCAAGAGCACCCTGGCCAGGCTTCTGGCCAAGCTCTTGGGGGCCATGGAGATGCGGACGCCACCTCTGCTGCTGGCTCCCCTCCGTGAGGACATCTTGCGCTGTTTCGCCGACTCGCCGCTGGCGACGACGCTCTACTACGCGGCGACCGTCGCCGATGCTTCTCGCAAGGTCGCCCAGAGGCAGGCGGCAGGTCGAGCCGTGGTCATGGATCGGTACTTTCTTAGCACCTGTGTATACGGGGAAGTCGTTCGTGCAAGCGACTATCCAGGAGAGGCTCTGGATGCGCTGGCGCCGCGGCTTTTACCTGCGGACGCGACGATCTATCTGTATGCCCAGCGCGAGCGGCGTCGCCAGCGGATGCGCGCTCGCGGCCAGATCGGCTTTGAGGACCAGCTGACTTTCGAGCCCAGCGCCGCGGCGCGGCTCGATGCAGCGTTCCGGTCGCGCAGCAGTCATCCGCTGGCCGGCCGGTTTCTCGCCGTCGATACGACCGATCAGGATGCCGACGGCACTCTGCGGTGCGTCGTCCAGCTCCTCGCCGCCAGCGGCTTGTGGTCGCCGGTGGGCAGCGATCGAGCTTTCACCGAGCAGCTCAAGGAAGGTGCACCATGATGGCTGCGACGCCGCGCTGGCCTACGTATCTGCGCGCTGTGGTGACTACCAAATGTCCGTTGTCGTGCTCCTACTGCCACATGGAAGGCGATCCGCACCAGAGCGGAGCCTCCTGGCAGCTCGACGATCAAATGCTCGATGACTGCCTGTCAGTGGCGGTGGCGGCCGGGGTCCGGAAGTTCAAGTTCCTCGGGGGGGAGCCGCTGGTGAGACGCGGCCTCGCGGCGCGCATCGGTGTGCTGCGTAAGCAAGCGCCGGCCGCCGATCTGTCGATCATCACAAGTGGGGTGGCCGAGGTGGCGGTCGTCGAAGGCTTGTTCGCTGCTGGCCTGTCGCGAATGAATGTCTCGATCCATGGCTTCACCCCTTCAGCGTTGGCCAAGCGCAGTCGGCTCGCCGAGCGACACCATGCCCAGCGCGCCGCGGTGCTCGATTATCTGCTGTCGCTGCGCCGACCGCTCAAGCTGAACTATGTCTATGGCGGTCCTGCCGATGAACCGGATCTCGCGGCCCTGCTCAAGTGGGCAGCGGACCACCCCGTGTTGGTCAACGTCTTGGATGATCTGGGACGAGATGAGCTGGGCCCGCAGTCGCTGCTTTCGCTGCTAACCCGCCTGTGCGGACCCTGGGACCGGGCGCTGGAGGAGCCTGATCCCGACAGCCTGCCGACGACCCGCTTGCACTGGCCAAGTGGCCTGGTGGTCGAGGTCAAGACCGAGCAGCTTGGGCGATTCGCCCCCTGGCAGGACTGTGCAAGCTGCCCCATGCGGGCCCGCTGCCGCGAAGGGATTTATGCCGTGCGTCTGACGCACCGGGGACAGCTGCAGCTGTGCATGGATCAGCCCACGCTGGGGGTGTCGCTGGTCGAGGCCCTGAAGGGGGGCCCGAGCGAAGCCCTGGATACCTGGCAGCGCTTTATCAGCAGTCATCTGCGTGATGGGTCAGTCCAGCAGACGGCAGTCTACCGTCCGCACCCACTCCGTAAGCGGCTGCCCGTTCTCGCAGGGGAGGGAATGCTATGACGAACCTGCATACAGTAATCCTCATCGGTCCCCATGGCGCCGGCAAGACGACCCTGGGAACCCGCCTTGCCGCTGCCCTGAGCTGGCGGTTTGACCAAGAGCTCGGCGACGAGCTCCGCCGCAAAGCCCTGGAAGCCGACCCGAGTGCCCACGCGCAGCAGCCGCAGCCTGACTTTGACCGGCAGGTCTTACAGGCGGAGCTGACGCGAGATGCCCGGGTCTTCGACTGTGGCCCGCGCGTCGTCGAGACCTGGCATCTGGGGAATCTGGCGTATGCTCAGCTTCGCAGCCCAGCGGTTGCCGCAGAGATGGCTCCGCGGATCGAGGCTGCGATCCGCCGCGCGGCGGAGCAGGGCCTGCTCGTGCAGCCGCTGCAGATAAGTGAAGCCACTTTGCAGGCGCGGCAGAGTGAGCCTGGTCCCCCAGAGATTGCGCGCTTCTTTTTGAATGTCGCTGAGCAGGCAGAGCGCCTTGCCGTCAAGCTCGGGCTCACCGTAGCACCGCCCCTATGGACGGATGAGCTGAGCCCCGAACATGCGCTGGTCAGGCTACGGGCCAGCCGGAGCTTCATCCAGGTACCGATCAAATATTCAGGTCTCTCTGAACTGGACGGCCCGGCAGGCCCGTTATGATGCGTTGACATTCCATCGAGGTGCATTGTTTGATGGCGTCAGGTGATGCCGGCAATGGCCCTAGATTACATCTCGCGAATCGAACGCCTGCGAAAAGAGCTGCCTGACTATGACAGCGATCTGGATTCTGCTGTGCTGTATGTTGAATCTGATCCCATTGCCTCTTTGCACAAATGCCGCCTGTGCTTGGAGCGACTCATAAAAGAGCTGTATAACCGCTACGTCGGCCGCGAGCCAACCCAGACCGGGGATCCGCTGAGCGAGCCAATACTTCACCGAACCGTCGGGAAGCCCCGGCTGGCCCGCCTGCGTTACGCGCGCGAGCTGGCCAACAATGCGGCCCATATAAATCCGGATCCATCGACTCCCGCGGATGCCGAGGAAGCACTGGAAGCGCTGGCCGAGGTTCTGGAGTGGTGGCGAACGCTGAACCCCCGCTCAGGCCCAGCGCGCCGCCCTTCACGCCCGAGTCTCCACGATACGTCCGCTGCGGATGGTGACGTGCCCACCCCGCGGCCGCCCGTGGTGGAGCCGACTCGTCCGCCGCGCCCACCCCGCCTCCGGCGGAGCATTATCCTTGTCGGTGGGGCGCTGGCTCTTTTATTCCTGGGTTGGTGGGCGCTGGGAACGGGTGCGCAAACCATACTCACGGGGGCTGTGAGCAGTGTGACCCAAAGTCCGGCCCTGCCGACGCTGCCAGAGCCTGTTCCCGATGAACGGCCGCATGCGCAGACCGCGCAGCCAACCAAAGCGGTGATGCTCGGCGCGAAGACCCCCCCGAATGCACCGCCAGCGGGGCTGCCCATACCAGCCCCGATCGCCGGTCCGGATGATGCAACCTGGCGCCCACAGGCAAGCCACGTCTCGGTAGATCTGTATGCAGTCGAGAGTGATGCCGCCGGGCAGGTCTACGCGACGGGCGCGGAGGGCGTCATCCTGGTAACAGGTGACGGAGGCAGGAAGTGGCGTAGCGTAGTCACAGGCACCAAGGCCAAGCTATTTGCCCTGGCGAAAAAGAGTGACGGCAGGGTCTTCGCCGCCGGTACGCAAGGTACGCTACTTCTGCCGAGCAGTGCCGATCCCGACGGCTATCCGCGCTTTCGCCCCCGCCCCCTGCCGCAAGCCCACTTTGCCGATCTATGGGCGGCCTGCGGACATACCACCGGTGATCTATTCGTGGGCGGAGACCAGGGCGTCCTTTTGCAGCTGACCGCTGATGGCTCGGTGCGGCCGCAGCCAGAGCACAAGGGACTGCGCCTGCGGGCGATCGTGCAGGCGGATGAGCGGACGCTCTTCGCCGTCGGGGATTCCGGAACTGTACTGCGCGGTGAGCTGCGTAATACGCTGGCCACCTGGCAGCCCGTTCAGACGCTCGACGCGGGAGACTTGTGGGGGCTGTTGCCGCTCGGCCAGAAGCTGCTCATCGCCGGTGACTACCAGCGGGACGTGGGCGGCAAGCGGATCAAAGAGGGCCTGGTACTAATCGGTACCTACCCCCAGGGTTGGCAGCGCAGCCGGACTCCCATCGGCACCAACCCCGTCTACTCTCTGGTGGGTCTTTCAGGGGACATGGTGCTCGGCGCCGCCTACGTCGGGACCCAGCCGTACTTGCTGCTTTCTCTAGATGGTGGCGCCAGCTGGCAGAAGCAAGCCGGCAATGAGCTCCCGGGTAAGCTACCCATCGGTAAGTATGCCATCGGCAAAAGTCCCCTTGGGGATCTCTTTATTGTCGGTCCCAAGGGAATGATCCTGCACAAGCGACTGCCCAGTCCCGGTACCAGCCGAGGTTCTCCGCAATGAACGACGCCCCCCTCGATGCCATTCAGGACCAGCTACGCCGATTCCATGAAAGTGGCGACCAGCGGGCGCTGGCGCAAGCGTTCACGGCTCTGCGTACCGAGTTCGTCGGACCGGTTACGCGCTTCTTGCGGGAGGCACCCACTGCACACATCGTGGAGCAGGTTCTATCCGAGCTCCTGATTGAGCTGCTGAGCGTTCGTCCGGGAGCGCCGCCGCGCGCGTTGGCACCGGCTCATCATGATAACCCAGCCGCCTTCCGCAGGCGGGTGCTGCTTAATGCCTTGCGGGATCGCGCCCGCCGGGACAAGACCTACCAACGTGCCCTGGCGGCGCACGCGATCTACGTGCCACCGGCGAGCACCGCGACGCTAGAGCAGGTGGTCGAGCTCCGCCACATGCGCGCCAAAGTGGTCGCCTTGCTGCCCAATCTCGAGATCCGCCGCCGGGTCGCGATCGCGCTGGAGCTTGGTATCGTGCTGCCGCTCGCTTGGCTAGAAGAGCTGGCGAATGAACTAGCCCAGTCCTTAAGAGATCTACTCAGCCGTCTCCGCAGCCATGAGGCAGCGCCTTACGATGAGGAGGCGAAGCTGCGTGTGCTCTATGGTCCACCGCATCGGCTGGAGCAAGCACGCGATGCCTTCCGGCAAACGGTGAGCCGCGCCAGCTTGGACCTGCAAAAGTGGATTCAACGAGGGCGCTCATGAGTAGCCACATGAATCGTTTGTTCGATCGGGGCAGCCGCGAGACCAAGATGCGGCATACGCTGAAACATTTTTTCAGCTTGCAGGAAAACTACTGGGGGCTACTTTCCGACATGAAAAGCTGGTTTGCTCGCTGGAATACGCTGCGGGCGGGCCAGGCGCTAAACCCGGAGCGCCCGTCCCTGGTCGAGCACAACGGCGAGACCCGCAGAGCGGCCGAGACCGGCTACGGCGACTGGTTCGCCCTCGCCGAGCGCGCGGTGAACGAAGCCGAGCAGGCTGGTCAGGTGTTTGCAGAAGCAGACAAGCCGGGCAGCTTCATCCTAGTCGGCAGCGCCGGCCTGGTCGTGATTGCCTCGCAGGAGGGTGCCCAGCTGGCCCTGCATACCTCATATCGCTGCGTTCCCGCATGGCGTCAGCGGCTCAAGCAGCAGCCGGGCTCCACGGCGGCGTGGGAAGCCGCTGCTCTGGCCAAGGTGGATAATAAAGTGGCCGCAATTTCTGACCGCACGGCTGTCCGCCGAGCGCTTCGGCGCGCGTTGGATGTATTAGAAACGGCAGCTGCTCCCGTGCTGCCTCCCAGAGAGTCTGAATCATGAAGCGACAATCGCGAGAGCTGCTCGCTAATCAGCTGCAGCAAGTTCTGAGCGCGTACCAAGAGGACCCAGGAGATCCATTTGAGATCGCGGTGCTCGCTGGGCTGCTGGCGCGCGACGCCGGCGACTCGCCGGCTGGTGGCGACACCGCGGCACACGCCTTGGCGGAAGCCCGACGACTACAAGCGTCCAGTGCCCTGCAAGCAGGCTTGCCCAGTGAAGAGGTGGCGATCCAGATGGTCGATCGCGTCTGTGCGATCAGTGAGCTAGATTCGGAAGCCGAGCGCGCCGACGCCCTGCTCGATCTGGATGAGCTGTCTGCTGGCTCCTGGTTCCTGGGCGCTGCCCAACACTACGCCGCCCAGCTTGACGAAGCCGCTTCCGCCATCCGCGCGTTTCCTTCCCTCTGGCGCGCTCTGGCACCGTGGGCGTCGCGCGTATTGGCGGAGGCACCACCGCTCCCCGGCGATCCCGCAGTGTGGATGTGGCAAGCCCTGGAGTCGTGCCAGTTCCCTGCGGAAACTATAGCTCCGCCGGCCTGCGACACGGCACGCCGCGCGCTGGGGATCCCGCTTATGGTGTCGCGGTCCACGGCAGTCGCGCCCAGGCCGACGCTGCATGCGGCCTCGGATCTGCCGCCCGAGTCGCCGGTGCATGCGCTGGCGAAAGGCGAGGGCTTCGAGCTTGGACTTGGGGTCGGCGCTGATGGCGAGCCGGTGCTGATCATAAGCTGCAGCGCGACGCCCGAGATATCCCATGCTGGACAACCGCGCAACCTCCAGCGGCGAGGCGCTGGGCTCTACTTTACCCCGGCGCTGCCAGGCCAGTACCGGCTCGTGGTCGGCAGCGAAGAGCTGCAAGTAGAGGTTACTGATTGAGCAACCATTCAGTTCGCGAGCAAGTGCGGGCGGCAATCCGCCGCGGGCGACCGGATATCGCCTTCGATCGCGTGGCTGAGATTCTACTATCAGGACGGCACGGGCTGGCTGCGCAGTGCGAAGCGCTCTCGTTGCTGGACTATGTCGCCCAGCGGGTCCCTGCCACCTCTGCAACGGCGGACCGGCGGGCGGCCGCGGGGCAGCTTCAAGTGGCGCTGGCGCCGCCGCGCCGAAGAGTGGGCAGCGCAGAGTTTCCTGCTGTCGCCGGCAACCACGGTCGATTCGTCGCCGTGAGCGTCTCGGCCAGTCATGGCGCCGATGAGATCCATCCTGCCGATCTCGCCGTCGAAACGCAGGAGGCCACCCATGCTGCGCTCGTGGCTGCCCGCAGCTTGGCTGGCGATACCAGGCCCCTGCGTATCGATTTCGAATGTGGTGAAGAAGTCTTTCGCGGCCGCTCCTGTGGACTGGCTGTCGGGATGGCTGTAGTTTCCTTTCTGCATCGTCTCGAGCTGCCCGAGGCTTATCTGTTTTCAGGTGAGCTCGCTTCGCACGGCCGGGTACTCGGAGTCGCGGGCATCGCTGAGAAGCTGGCGCTGCGCCGTGAGTGTCGTCCGCAGGCGGTGCTCGTTCTGCCAGCCGAGCATCATACTGACGATCCTTGCGTAGAGCACGCAGGCACTCTCACGGAAGTGCTGTACCGGCTTGGTATTCACCCCGAGATGGATCTGACCAGCGCGCTCGCTGCCGTTCGCGATCAGTATCATTGTGGCCATTGGCCGCGGGCAGCGCAGGGAGCCCAGGCCCTATTACTTCAGCCAGGTTGGCGAATCGAGGAGCGACTAGAGCTACATACGATTCTATTGGCTGCCGCCAACCATCGCGGCGACCAGGCGCAGGCCAGGGAGCAGGCCGCCGCCATGCAGCGGTTGCTCACCGACCAGTCGATACCATCGCCGGTGGTGGCAATGGCACTGGCCAACGCCGCAGTCCAGGCCGTGGATTTCCTGCGCCCTGCCGAGGCCGATGCGCTGCTGGCGCAAGCAGCTGCGCTCTCCATCCAGCCCACCGATTCGGCTTGGATACATGTAAGCGGTACCCGAGCGCGGGTACGCATCCTCCAGGGTGATTTGGCAGCCGCAGTAACCATCCGGAAGCAAAACGTCCAGCTCTGCCGCGATGACGAGCGGGCCCGTTGCCTGGGGGATCTCGCGGATGGCTACTTGCGCTCTGGTGAGCTGGAACTGGCGAGTGAGACGCTGACCGCCGCCAGAAGAGCGCTGGCGGAGCTGCTAAGTCAGCGCCGACGCCTTAATTATCTCCATCAGACCGAGAGCTACCTGACCCTATACGCGGTAAGGCTATCGGTAGCACGGGCTGATGTAGAGCAGGCCCGGGCGCTCCTCGCTCCCGTTGCTCAGCCACCTGCGAAACACCTGTTTGAGCTGCGCATTGAGTCCGCCCTCCTGGCGACTTCGGTCGAAGAACGGCTCGATGCGATCGACTGCCTGTTTTCTTCGCTACCCCACCGGGATCAGCCGATCTTTCGCGTCCTCTACCTGCGCGCGCGTCTGCTCGCCGGCGATGGCTCGGCCGAGTCCGAGCTGCAGACGATGCTCGGGCTGTCGGGGGTAGCTGGGCCGGCCTTGTGCAGCCGTATCCCTTATTAGCGATTCTGTCATAAGCAACCCTGGCCAAGAAATGGATCGAGCTCGCTATGATACGACGCCTCAGTATCAGTGTGTCCAGTGGTCAGCCCCGCGAAGAGAAGGTCTCTTCGGAGAAAGAGTTTCGGCGCGCCGTCGAGCGCGCTGACAAGCGTGCCGACATCGCAGTGGATGGAGGGACCAAGCAGCCGCGCGTCTATTGGCTGCAGGCCAAGAACATGCCATCGTTCAGCGGTTCTTCGCTGCCCGCGACGCCTGCTGCAGTTGAACCGCCTGCCGCCGCTGCTCCACACCGGGAAGCTGCACCGGCGTCCACGCCCGTGTCGGCGAACATCGCTGCGTCACCGGGCACGCTGAGCAGAGCTCTGGCTGGCACGGAGCGCGACCTGGAGCTCGTGCGGGCCGAGCTCCAGGCCGAGCGCGAGCAGCGCAGCAAGAGTGTTGGGGACATCTCTATCCGAGCGCACGAGATCAGCAGTGAGCTGCAGCGGCTCTTGGAAGAGCTCAGCCGGCTCGATGGCGCCGTGGGCAAGGTGCCAGCCCAGATCCAGGCTGCGCACGAGTTGCTGCGCGAGCAGCTCGCGCAGCTGCTGGTCCATGAGCTCCCACGGCTGAATGCGGCTGTGCACAGCCTGCAGACGAGTCTCTCCGAGCGTCCGGCACGCGACGAGCTGGGGCTGCTGGTGGCGAGCGCGGTCGCTCCTGCCGAAGCCAAGCTGGAACGCGCGATTAAAGACTTGCACGAGGAGCGGGAGCTCCTTGAAGAAGAGGGGCAGCAGCAGCGGCGCCGCATCCGCACCTATCTGCCGGGGGCAGTCGAGGAGCTCAAGCAGCACCTGGCCGAGCGGTCGACACAGCTCGAAGAGCTGCGTAAGGAGCTGCGCGAGGCGCATGTGCAGATTGATGGCCTGCAGCGCGACAACGCCCATCTTCAGCACAGCAGCGGCGCCCTCGATCGCGACGAAGTCGAGCGGCAGCTGGAGAAGCTGGCGGCCGAGCGCCGGGCCTTGGAAGAGCACAAGCAGCTCCAAGTCCAGTGCGACCAGCTGCGCGAGCAGGTAGTTGCCTACGCGAAGCTGGAGGCGACCTACAGGGCCGCGCAAGAGCTGCGCGCGCGCGATCAGCAGCTCGCCGAGCACGCGCAGCAGCTCGAGGAGCAGGTCGGCCAGCTGGACCGCGAACGGCAGCGGCTTGGCGACGAAGCGCGGCGGGCCAATCATCGCTGGAAGGAGCAAAGTCAGGATGTCTTCAAGCTGCGGCAGGATAACGAGGCGCTCACCGCAGAAGTGGAGCGTCTCAAGGCCGAGCTGCAGCGGCAGCGCGATCAGGTCGCCGCGCTGTCCACGGCGGCGCAGGAACATGCTGCCGAGAAGCTGGCGCTGGCCAAAGAGCGGGAGGAGGCGGTGCGATGGCGCCGCGCGCAAGAAGAAGCTCTGCAGCGCCGCAGCCGTGAGCTCGATGAGCAAGTGCGGGCCAGCCTGGAGGCGCAGGAGGCCGCTCACGACAGCCGTATGGAGGTGCTCGAGGAAGCCTATCAGCGCAAGACGGCAGCCAGCGATGAACAGCAGCGCCTGTCGCATGAGCATCGCTACGAAGCCCAGCTGGCAGACCTGCGGCGCCAGCTTGCAAGCCTGACCACCGAGCGCGATCGCTACCACGAGGCGACGGCACGGCTCCAGGCCGAGCTGGATGGAAACCGCCGCGAGCAGACCCGCTGGGAGGCCGAGCGGCACGCGCGCGAGCTTGAGCTTCAGCGTCACCACAATACGCTCGAAGCGCTTGCCGCCAAGCACACCCAGCATCAGCAGGAGCTCGCCCAGGCCAAGGACCGGCTGACCGAACAAGAGCGTCTGCATCACGACAAACTTGCGCAAAGACGCAGCGAAGCCGACAAAGTGAGCGAGCGGCTCGCTGGCCTGAATGCCCAGGCCGCGGAAGCCCACGGGCGTCTAACCACAGTGGATCAGCAGTACCGTGATGAGCTGGCGCTGGTTGCCAAGCTGCACGAAGAGCGCCGCCGCCTGGAAGAGCCGACCAGCCACGAGGTGCGCGCAAAGATGATTGAGACGCCCTGGTTTGACCCGAGCGAGGATAAAAAACGGCGCAGTGCCCAGAATGCGCAAGACGAGCTGAAGTGGCTAGATGACTTGGACAGCCGCATTCGCAAGGCCGAGTTCATTTTCTCGCGCCGGCTGCTGGAGGCGTTCCACACCTCGCTCAAGATTACGCACTGGTCGCCGCTCACCGTGCTGGCCGGTGTCAGTGGTACCGGCAAGTCGGCGCTGGCGCGCTTGTATGCGCACTTTGGCGGTCTGCGCTTCCTGCTTGCGCCGGTGCAGCCCAACTGGGACAGCCCGCAAGATCTGTTCGGCTTTTTCAATCACATGGACGGTCGTTATAAGGCGACCCCGCTCTTGCGTGCGCTTGCGCAGAGTCAGAAGGCCCCCGGTCACGGCGGCTTCGACGATGGTCTCTTGCTGGTCGCGCTCGATGAGATGAACCTCGCGCGGGTCGAATATTATGGCAGCGAGCTCTTGTCCCGCTGGGAGGCCCGTCGCGATGGCACCGAGCCGGAGGCGCTGCAGATCGATCTGGGGCACGGGGATCCCTACAAGATCCAGCTTGGCACCAATGTCCTGTGGGTGGGCACGATGAACGAAGACGAGACCACAATGTCTTTATCCGACAAGGTGCTGGAGCGCGGCAACGTCATCACCTTCCCCCGCCCGCACGATCTCAAGCGCCGGCAGCGCAGCGGCATCGCCGAAGGGCGGTCGTGGCTCTCGGCGCAGACCTTCCGCAGCTGGATGTGCGAGCCGGATACCCTACCGGAGCAGACCAGGAACCGGCTGAAGGCAGTTCTGGAAGGAATGAATCATCAGCTGGGGCTGGTCAACCGCGCCATCAGTCACCGCACGCTGCAGGCCATCGAGCACTATGTCGCCAACCATCCGCGGGTGCGTGTCGGCAGCAAGTCCGACGAGCCGTGGCAGCGCGCATTCGCCGAGCAGCTGGTTCAGAAGGTCATTCCCAAGCTGCGTGGGGTGCCGACCCACAGCCCCAACGGCAAGAAGTGCCTCAACGGGTTCGAGGAGCTGCTAAAAGACAGCGCCGCCGAGCTGGTCGCTGATTTCGCCGATGCCAGAGAGTCCGCCCAGTTCATGTGGACGAGCGCCCGCTACCTCGAGCTCGCGGTGGATGTTAAGTGAGCGCAGTCGCTGCATCAGCCAGCTTGCGTGAGCTGCCGCCGTGGGAGCGTCCGGCGCCACCACTGGCAGGGCTTGCTGCCCGAGACGCACCTGCAGAGGAGCTTGGGTGGTACGCCGCGCTGCTATCGATGGAAGACCTTTGGGCCTCGGTCGTGGAGGCCAAAGAACCAGACTGCGGCCAGGTGGTGACTCCGCTGCGCGCGCTGCTCGGTCGCTTCCTGACCCACGTTTGCGGCGGTACGCCCGCCTTTCCGCTCGACGATCTGCAGCGTGTGACCGCCTTTTTGCAGCAGCCGCTCGACTCGATCCTGGAAAACCCGAATGCTCGCCTGGCCCGTACCCACAAGGCGATGCCGTGGTCCCGGCTCGAAGAGCTGGACTCGCACTGCCTGACCTGGCTCATGCGCCAGCCGGGCCGCAATGTGCGCGAGAAGATCGCGTCCTGCAGCCGGGCGCTGGGCGTGACGCGCTTACGCTCGGTCGAAGTCGCGGAAAACCGACTGGTGATCGCCGTCGCGCAGGAGCTTGCGCCCTGGCTCGCGCTGCGGCTTCTTAACAGTCCCTCTGCCACCCATCCAGTCGACGAAGAGCGCCGGCAGCAGCTTATCGCGGTGCAAGACTTGATCGACAGTGGGCTGCCGGCTTCGCCGCTTGCTGACGTGAAGCGCCCGCTGCGGGCGGAAGCGAATAATGCCTTGCTGGGCAGCGGTCGCTATGGCTGCATCTGGCGGTCCTACCTCTGCTTGACCGCGCGAGCCGAACACTTCGCGCTGCGCTGGCAGCTCGGTCCGCAGCTGGTCGCAGCGACCCTGGCGCTGAGCTTGTGGGCGCGGCTGGCGCAGCGCGGCGATGCCTTCGTGCCACAAGACTACGCCTGCGTCCAGCTGGCCGGCACCGGCTGCGGCGTTACCGACCTGCCGAGTCTGGACGTCATACTCAGTGCGGGGCGGCCGATCCGGCTCGCGATTGCGCCGGCCGCGGCGCCTACATCCTTTTACATCTCCTTGTTTGATGCAGTTGATGGCGAGCGGCTATGGCACTGGCAGATCGAAACGGACTTGGTGCCGGGCGGCCCAGGCGCGACTTCGGTCTTGGTGCTGGTCACTGCCGAAGACGAAGCCACCGCGGTGTTTGACGCGCCGGCCCATCCCGCGGCGCTGTTCGAGCTGGCCGCATCCTTGCTTGCGCACTTCGATCTCATCGAAGAAGGGCCCGCTTCGATCCACATCGCCGGCGTGCCCGGACACGCGCAATCCACGCCGCTTGCTCGCTTTCTCGGGCTCGATCTATTTACCGCGTGCCCCGTGCTTGTCGAGCCCGCGGGCCAGCCGATTCACAAAGAGCCGTGCGTCTTCATCGAAGCTGCGTTGACCGAGAGCAGGACCGATCGACTGACCGGAGCGGCGGCACTCGCCCTGCAGGGGGACCGCCCAGTTCAAAGCGCGTTTGCTCTGTCGGCATCCTGGGCCGCGATCGCGCGCGGCGAAAAAGTCGCAGTCGAGCTCGCAGAGATCCTGGCCTGGCTGCTGCCGACCGAGCTGCTGGCGTCAGAGTGCGAGGTCTGCCTTCCGGTTCCGGATGCGCTGGGGGAGCCCGGCGAAGCGCTGCTGCGCGCCGCGCTACCTTTGTCGGTGAGGTCTGCATGGATCATTCCACGTGCCGTTGCGGCCGCGCTGGCGCTCCGGGCGGCGCAGGCGGAAGCGCTGCAGCCAGAGGATTCGCTCCTGGTCCTCGACTGGGGACCGCTTGGATTTGAAGCGCGGCTAATGGTGCTGCGACGCGACATCGGGGCGGCTTTGTCGCCCGATCCGCTTTTGTGGGAGTGCCCGGTTCCCTGGGAACCGGTCGCCGGCGCAACAGACTATTCGACTCATGCGCACTGGCTGGAGCTGATGCGCGCCGCGCTGCCTCCAGGAACTCCGGAGCCGTATATCGAAAAGTTGGCCAGCAGCGGACTCACGGCCCAGATGGCTCTCCGGACCTCGCCTGGGACAGCGAGCGCCGCTTGTGCCCTCTACGGCGGACGTGGTCAGCTTGGTCCGCTCGCGACGATTAGCGACACCATCCTCGCGGAGGCGGTGGCACGCGCAACCCGGCACTTTGCCGTGTGGCTCGACAGTCTGCGACAGGCTGGCGTCTTGCAGGATATCGAAGAGCATGTAGGGGGCCGGCCGCTGCAGGTGATTCTTTTGGGGGAGCCGCTGGAACTGCCACAGCTGGCCGCGAGCATGCGGGACTGCTGCGCGCAGGTGCTCCCGCAGGCCGTGCTGCATCCCAGCGGCGCGACGCTCATCGCAAGCGGTGCCGGCGAGTTCCTCCAGCGCCGGCGCCAACAACTACCCACCTTCGAGCTGGCGCTGCCGGACCTGTACTTGCGCGTCCAGGGTAGGGATGGGCGGCCCACGGTCCAGGATATCTTCCGCAAGCGCCACGTGCGCCCAGGCGACGAAATTCGCATCCCGCCGCTTGCCTTCGAGCTGCCCGCCCGCACCCGCATCGAGCTGCCGCTGCAGCGTGATCCGCAGGGTCGGCGCCCGATGACCTACAATGCCGTCCTCGATGAGCAGCTCAGCGAAGCGCTGCCGGTCGAGCTGCACGTCATCTACCGCTATTCCGAAGACGGCTTCCGCATCCTGATCCGGCCCCGCGAGCAGCCGGGCCGCGAGCCGCCCTTTCGCGAGCGCGAGATCCGCTGGGTACGCAGCTCGGCCGCCGCGGTCCAGCGGCAGCTCGTCGATGAGCCGCCCGGCTTCGTGGACCAGGCGGCGCTGGCCGACCCGCCATCGGCCACCGCGATTCGGCCGTATATGGACGACATCGACCAATTTCGGGTTCGCACGGAGGCCTTCCTTGCCGAATACGCCAAGACCGGCAATCAGGCTGGCTGGCCGCAGTTCAAAGAGCGACTCCATGCTACAGAGAAATCGGTGACGCAGCTGTTGCAGCTCCGTCCCTGGGCCGCGATGCCTGCCGCAATCCGCGACCGAGTGCTCAATAGCTGGATCGAGCCCCTTTGTCTGCTTGCGGATCTCTCGCCCGCACCGTACAAGCCGCAAAAGTTCCGGCCGAGCGGGGTGAATCAGCTGCCCAGCCTGCGCAAGCAGAACCGACAGCTGGGCGAGCTCGCAGAGCGCGGACTCAGCCGGTTGCGGCAGGATGCCCCGACGGAGCTGGCGCAGCGACTGTTTAACCGGGTGTGCGAAAAAGGCGGCGCGACCCGCGACAGCCTGATGAGCCTGGGCCGCGTATTCGCCGCACTGCCTGACCGCGTCAGCAAAGTTTGTGATCTAGTGCCGGTCGTAATCAAGGAAAGTCGTGAACAGTTCGCGGCGCTGTGGTGCCTGGCGACTGCGCTGTGGATGGATCGGCAGCTGGTTCATGACATTGCGGAAGCGCAAGTCGACGGCCTGCTCGCCGCCCTCGCCAAAGTGCTGAATGCCGTTGACGACGATGTGAACCTTTACCATGAAGCAGGCATCGTGCTGTTCGCGCTGCTGCGGCTGCGCGGCACTGCGCTGCACCATCTGGTCGCCGCTGGCAGTCCGCGGCTCTGCGAGCTTGCCGACCGCATCGCGGAGCTCGACCGGGCGCTGGTACACGCGGGCAAACGGCGCGAGCCGCGCCTGACACTCGGCGAGCAAGATCAGCCACCGGCTGACATGTCGCGCTTCGCCGATGCGCTGTGCGCCGCCCTGCGGGGAGAGCGCATTGCCCTGATCCGGACCCTGGAGGACCGCGCATGAGCAACCCGCTTCAGTTTCTCCATGCTCGCATCGGGCGGGTCGATGAGTGGACAGTACGTGCCAAGCTGGTCGCCGGTACGCTGCCTGCCTCGACGGCGCACGCCGCGCAGAGCTTTCGCCGCTGGGTCAAGCTGGATGACGAGCGCGGTCAGCTTTACGCCCAGCTGGATGCCGCGAAGCTGGAGCTGCACTTTGCAAGCCGCTCGGCTCATCGGCAAGTGCAGCGAAGTCTGCCCAGCTGGAGCCGCCCCTTCGCCTGCTATGTCGAACTCTCGGGAGCCGCCGACAGCACGCTGGAGGGCTCGCTATTTGTCATGCGCACGGCGCTGCCCACCAAGCTTGCGGCGGCGCCCACCATCGTCATACCGACCAAGCTTCTCGACGAGATAGAGCAAGGCCGCCGCCCCTCACTGCAGGAGCTGGCGCACGCGGCGGTGCTGCCTTCCGGCTTGGGGCCGCTCCTGGTTGTGACCACTCCGCTGCTGCTCGGCACGGCCGCGACCGATGGAGCTCCTGTGGTGCAGGTGCACCTGCACAACCGCTGGACTTTGCAGTGCGAGATCACGGGGCTGCCCGGGCGCCAGTACCTCATGACCACCCGTATCGAACGCGAAGGGCATACTAGCGAGATCCCGGATGGTCGTCTGGTCGCCCTGCCCGCTGCTCCGGTGGTCGTTGGCGAGGCCGCGCAGGTCGCGGGAACCGATCTGAGTCCGCTCCATCCGGTTCGCCACGAAGTCATCGAGGCCTGGATCGCCTACGAGCAGCTCGAGCGTGATCAGCGCCTGCAAGACCTCAGCCGGCGCCTAGCGCACCCGCTCGAGTACACCGAAGTCGACGCCCAGCAGGCGCGCGAAAAAGCCAGCGCTTTTCACGTCATCCTGTCCCAGCCGCAGCTCGTCACCGAGCACTGGCTCGATCCCAAAGTCGTCCGCCAGTGGCGCGCGGTTCAGGTGCGCGTGCCGGTGACGATCATCGATCTCGATGATCGTCAGGATGCAGCCAGTGGCGAGCTGCTGGAGTTCCGTGATGTCGGCGATGGTCGACTAGACGCGGTGTTGCGGCTGGAGGACGGCCGCCGCACGCCACCGGTGCGCGGCCGCATCATTGCCATCGCCGATCGGAAAGAGCAGCGGCAGCGGGAGCGGCGCAAGCGGGCGCTCGATCGCCTGCGGCGCGGTACGGGTGCCAATCCCGAGCTCCTCGGCTGGCTCCTCAACCCGCGGTCGATTCCGGAGCTTACGCTGGCCCGCGATCCAGGACGCCATCGACTGGGGCACCTGGACTCGCATCAGCGCCGAGCAGTCGGCCTGGCGACCCAGACTCCCAGCCTGGTTCTGGTGCAAGGTCCGCCGGGTGCCGGCAAGACGACCGTGATCCGCTCGATCCTCGATGAGCTGCGCAGACGGCGGGCGCCGGCAACCACGGGCGACCGCCGGCCCGGCGACGAAGGGTCCTCGCTGCGCGTGCTCGTCAGCAGTACCCAGAACGAAGCCGTGCGCAACGCGGTAGAAAAGCTCAGCGATGATGCGGGTCTGGAAGTGTGGGTGATGGGCGATAAGGACGAGAGCGCAAACCAGCGGCTGCAGCTTGCCGAGCGCGCCAAGCGCATCGCCGCCGAGCTATGGAACGACCTGCGCGACGCGCCACGCTTTCTCGCTTATGAACGGGTGCGCCGCCTGCACGATAGCCTGGTTCAGCTTCGCGCAACTCTTTACGAGACCGGCATGGGTCCCATCCTGCTCCACCGCTTGCAAGAGCTCGCAGCTGCAGAAGAGGCGAGCGAGCTTACCGCTCTCCTGCGCTCTCAGCTGCCGGCTCTGGCCGCTCGGCTGGCCGCGGCACTCAAGCCCCCTGATGACGAGCCGCCGCGCCTTGTCAGCGAGCCGCCGACCCCCCTTGCTGCGGCGGTGGCGTCGCTCGGGGTTGCGCAGCGGCTCGATGTAGCGACTTGGCCGCAGCTGGCTGCAGGTCTTGCCGGGCTGGCCGAGTGCATGACCCGGCCGAGTAAGCAGGACGGCGCGCTCCTCGAGCTTTGTGAGCGCTGGCTCGACTGGCAGCGGCGCCTGCGGCGGGAGTCCGCGCGCGGCTTTAGCGCCGAGTCACTCGCCGCGGTCGCCACGCTGTGGACCGAGACCGCAGCAGCACTGGCGCTTCAGAGTCAGCCTGTGGCCCCGCCGCGCGCGGTCGTGCCGTCCATTTCTGATGAACTCTGCGACGATCTGCACGCCTGGGTCCAGAGAGCCTGCTCTTTGGCCGAGGCAACGCTGAGCGCGCGCGAGGAACAGGAGGAAGCCGCGCTGTCCCGCTGGCACCGGACGCTCGCCGAAGAGCCTGGCCGTCTAGCCGAGCTGGTCGAGCGCCACGCCATCCTCACCGCCGCCACCTGCCAGCGCGCCGATTCCGCCCGCGGCGACGAAGAGCCGGCGGAGTTCGATGTCGTGATCATCGATGAGGCGGCCCGCGCCGGGATCGATGTGCTGATTCCCATGGCGCTTGGCCGGTCCATCATCCTTGTGGGTGATCACCGCCAGCTCCCACCGCACATCGAGCACGAGCTCGAGGCCCAGCTGGAGCAGGGCCTGCGCGAGCGCGTCGACCTCAAGCGGGAGTCGCTGTTCAGCTGGTTGTGGCACGGGATGCCGCGCAGCAACATCGTCTCGCTCGCGCGGCAGTACCGGATGCACGCGGACGTCGGTCGCGCGATCTCGCGGCTGTTCTATGAGCCCGAGCTCATTTTGGAGCACGACCATACGACGCGCTCGACCTTCGATGTGTGTGGCAATCAGCCGCTGGTCTGGATTGATACGGCGGACGTCCTGCAACAGCCGGCCAGGCGCGCCGAGCACCCCGAGCAGAAGTGGCCATGTGACGAAGAAAATCACTACGAGGCCGCACTCATCGTCCAGCTCATCGCGCGCGCCAACCGCGAAGAGCTGCTGGGCTGGCATCGCGAGACCGGAAAAAAGCCCATTGGCGTAATCCCCTTTTATGGTCGGCAGCGCGACCTCATCGCCGAGCTCATACGCAGTCGCCTCGACCCCCCATTGGCCGAGCTGATACAGCTTGGAACCGTGGATAGCTTTCAGGGTCGCGAGTTTCCGCTCGTCTTCCTGTCCACCGTTCGCAGCAACTTACGCGGCTTTGTCGGCTTCCTTCGCCTGCCCAACCGCGTCAATGTCGCCATCTCGCGGGCGCAGCGGCAGGTCATTTTGCTCGGTGACAGTCGCACCCTGGCGGCGCGCGGGGCGGGAAGCGAAGAGCTGGGCCAGCTGTATGCCGAGCTGCTGGGCGGGCAGCTCTGCGGCCGGGTGCTGCAAAGCGCGGAGGTCGTGCGATGAACGAAGCAAGTACCATCCGGCGCCTCTGGTTGCCGATGCCGGTCCGGGCAGTTCCAGTTCGCGTGGTCCTGGATGCGGGCACTGAGCTGGACGCCCTCGAAGAGACGATCCTGCACTTGCTGCGCATCGGGCCGCGTGATGAAAGTACGCTGGCCGCCAAGCTGCATGTGGGCCTTGACCTCGTGCTCTCGGTTCTCCATCACTTGATCGATCGCCAGCTGGTGACCGCGCCGGACGAGGAGTCACAGCTATACCGTGCAGCCGATGATGTGCAGCTGGCGCTTGCCACGCACTCGCAGCCGGCCTGGGCCTTTTTGAGCCCTCACACGGAGGCGTTCTTGCCGATGATCATTCTTGGCGAGCGTGCTATGCGTGAAGACGGCCCCAGCCCAAGAGGGGAGGTCGTGACGGGTGCTATGCCGCATTGTCGGCCAGCGCTCCAGGGCCCCGAGCTTGAGCGACGCTTGCGCGAGCTCATCGCGCGGGGCCAGCTGTCGGTCTATTGTGGGCGCGCGCTGGAGAAGCGTCAGCACGACGACGCAGCAGTCGAAGGCGAGGTCGCGACCGCGGCGCGCCGGTCGCTGCCCACGGTGAAGTCGCCGCGCGTACGATCGTTGATCCTTGATGTCGCGGGCAGCCATCGCCATTATGCTTCGCGCACCGCGTGGGTGGCCGTAGACCTGCTGCCGCGCCTGCGCGGTGCCGCCGTGTGCGTCCTGCACGAGCCGACGATGAATCCCGGCGCGGAAGACACGCCGATCGCGCCAGGGCTGGCGGCGTGGCTATCGCAGCACGCGCAGGATGTCTGGCTGGTGCTGCAAGAACGAGCCAAGCAGGTTGCACTCGACCTCTCGCTGGTTTTGCAGCGGGCACGCATCGATAGTGAAGAGGAACTCGACCGGCAGGCGCGTGAAAGGATTCGTGATCTATTGGTTGCGCATGGGCTGCGCGAAGTGCAGCCGCCACCGGGCGGCCCGCCGCTTATAGAAAGTATCCACGAAGCCGAGCGCTGGCTGATCCTGGCGCAGAAGGAACCTGCGTATCGCCCCCAGGCTCGCGATGCCTGGTCGCATGCCATCGAGCACCTCATGCGCAGTCTCGCGGAGCCGGCGCGCCCGCGCTTGCAGAAATGGCGCGCCAATCGTCGTGCCCGGACTGCCAGCCTCGATCAAGCGGCGACGAATTCGCGCTTGGATGCGCTGCGCCTGTACGGACGGCTGGGCCCCTCGGAGCGTCAGGTCATCGAAGCGGCTTGCACTCCGGATCTGGCCGATCGCCTCAATCTGGAGTCTCCGGGTGCGGGTACCTGTCTTGCCCTCTGGCTGCTGCCCCTCTTGCTGCTGGACGCTGCAAGCGCCGAGCAATATGGGCGTCACGTTCTGTCCGCAGTAGAATCCGAGCCGCGGCTTTTCGACAATCTGAACGAGCTTGTCGCAATTCGCAACGCGACCTTCCATGAAGGCCGCAAGCAGCGTCCCATGGATGCGATTGGAAATCTCATCGAACACACAGAACGCCGCCTCGTGGCAGCCTGGGCGGCCTTGCATCGCGCCTGGCAAGCAGCGCCACCATAATAATCGCCAAGCCCTTCCCGCGAAGCCCCTGCAGACGCCTCAGGTAGACCCACTACGTGTGAATTGTCGACATTCTGACTGCGGCGCAGGCATTACTCATAAGTCAGCGAATTTTGAACGAGGCCGTCAGACCGCGGGACGGCCTCGCGTATCACATCACGGGGAGTGGCCGAGGGCTCTTTCATGCTGAGTGATTCACTTTTTCGAAGGATAAAGCGCATGTTGTCCATCTGGTTTTTTACATTCATTGGGAACGCCCCCGACCTCGCAGGGGTGCCCGTGACCTCAATTGGTACAGTAGTGGCCGCAGCGATACTTGCCTCTCTCCTGTTTACGGGCGGTAGCCTGTGGATGCACCGTCGGGAGTGGCGACCCCTCAGCGGCTTCGAGTGGCTGACCGAGCAGCCGCTGCCGCGCTACCACCTGGAGCTTCAGCAAGAGGCCGCGGCGGCCAGCCTCGTCGATCCGAAGCAGCCGATCGAGCTGACCTGGGACTCGATACTATCTATAGCACTGCGGCCGGAACAGCGCGTGCTGGGAGCGATTGCCGTCCGCGCCTTCCTGCAGCGCGGTGGCAAGCTGAGTCCGTGGCCGGTGGATCCCAAGTCTTCCCGATTTGGGACGTTCATGGTCCGCGCGCCCGTGTTCGAGCTGCCAGCGCTGCTGCCGGGAGCCACCGAGCTGGTTCTGGTCATTGGTAGGCCGGACGCGCTGTTTCGCCACGGGCTCGAAGATCTGCTCGCGCGCTCCGATCTGGGCCTACAAGATCTCCAGGTGCTGAAAACCACACTGCACATTCGTCCAGATTCCTGAGCCGCAGCGGGCCCAGCCGCGTGGCCCTGAAATTCATTCATAAAAATTTGTCAAATCACCCGCTCTTTGATCGTAAAGGGATCTTGGAAGACTTGTTCCGTGGTCCTTGAACGAAACGATAGGAGCGTGCCTTGAGCGATTCTAAAGATCAGCCCGCGACCTCTGATTCCACCGACGTACCCGCACCGACGAGTGAGTACGTCTCTCCCCTGAAGTTGGACAAGCCGGAGGCTGCCGGGACGACGCCCTCTCCCCAAACCTCCAGCTCGGCGCCTGGCGGGTCGAACAAGCCGACTGGTGAAACCAAAGGGATGGACTGCAGCGCTGTGCCGAGCGGGTCGCACAAGCCGGTCCCGGATACCAAGCAGTTCGTCTCCGAGTCAACCGTCGCTAAGAATTAACGAAAGGCGGCGATGTCGCGGCTAAATGCTCTAGGTGGCCTTGTCTCTACCGTGGCGGGGCTTGGGCTCGCCGTGGCCGCGATCCTTGCAGGATGCAAGGGCGCCCCGCTGCAGGTGACAGTGGCGCGGTGTTCCGTCCTCCACACGGCCGGGGCCAGTCAGTCTTGTGATCTGCCCGCCGATCATCGACTCAGCGTCCTGGTCGTCACCCCGGCGGCGGCCGAGGTCTCTTGCGATAGCGATCGCGGCGCGGTGCCCATCCGTAGCACTCGCGCCGTCGGTGACGAGCGTGTGCTTGAGATCGAGCTGCCGCCCGGGGCAACCCGGCTGGCGGTCAGCGCCAGCGATGGCCTCCGCCGGGCGCGCGTCAGCCTGACCTTGCGCGAGCAGGCGGCCCACGAGCCGCTCTGGCTGACCCAGGCGCGCCAGCTCTGGGAGAAGAACAACCGGCCTCGGGAAGCCGAAGAACTGCTGCGCCAGCACCTAGGCGATGCGGTGATGCAAGACGGGACGAGCGAGACGCGCGCTCAGGTCCTGGGTCTGCAGGCGGCGATTGCCACCGAGCGCAATGACAACGAGGCCGGGCCACTCCTGGACCGCGCGGTGGAGGCGGCGCGCGCGGCCCAGGTGCCGTCTCTGGAGGCGAGATTCTTGCTGCGCAAGGCGTGGTTTCTCGCCGACGAGCAGCACCAGTTCGACCAGGCCAAGCGGCTCCTTATCGACAACGAGCCGCTCTTTCGGCAGGTCCCCGAGCAGTCGTCATGGCGCCTGCTCCAGCTGGCCCTGCTCCAGCAATCCCTGGGCAATCTGACCGGCGCGCTGGCAGCGTACACGCAGGCTGAGAAGTCGACCGAACTGTTCGGCGGCGCGGCGGCGGTGGCAGAGCTGGCGATGGCGCGGGCCGAGACCCTGGTGCTCATGGGCCGCCTTGGCGAGGCGCAGAAGCTCATGCACGGCGTCGCCGACTCGGTGCCCGATCTTTGCCGTCGCGGTAAGCTGCTGACCACCCAGGGCTGGCTGCACTACCTGGCGCGCCAGACGCTGCGCCGCGAAGATCATCGCTGGTCGGAGCTGAATCCGGTTCCCCCCCTGGACGCTGCGGTAAAGTTTCTGCAGGACTGCGAGCAGCCGGCGGATCTGGCCAATGCAATGACTAACCTCGCTCACGTCGCGGTCGACGCCCGGGAGGCGCTCGTTGTCCAGCACTGGCTCGAGCGGGCGAAAAAAGCGCTTCCGGATGCCGACGCCAAGCTTGCGCTTGAGTGGGCGGAGCTCGACGGCCAGCTGGCGCTGTGGCGCAAGGACTTTCCTTCGGCCATGACGCACTACGAGCGGCTGGCCGATCTCGGCAAGAAAGGAAACCAGTACGAAGCCGTGTGGATGGCGCTCATCGGTCAGGCGCAGGCGGCGCAAGCGCTGCAGCCGATGCAGGCCGCCGACCTCTACGCCCAAGCCGAGACGTACCTGGATCAGAGGAGCCTCGAGATGCCGCTCGCCGCGGGCCGCGGGACCTTCCTCGGTCGCTTCGAGCGCGGCACCGCGCTCTACGTGGACCTGCTGGTGAGCCTGGGCCGCAGCCAGGACGCGATCCGGGTCATCCGCCACGCTCGCGCGCGTGGCTTGTGGGCTCTGGCGGCGATTGCGCGCGCCACGGCGCTGTCTGACAGCCAGCGGAGGGTCTGGGAGCAGGCCCTGAGCAACTACCGCGGTGTGCGCCGGCAGCTCGACGAGACCGCGGCGGCAGCGGCCAACGAGGCGATACCCCAGCGCCAAGAGCTCGAGCGCGAGCAGCCGCAGCGAATACAAGAGCTCCTCGCCAAGCTCGACACCACCCTGCACGAGCTCGAGCCGACGCCGGTGGCGAAGGACTTCCGCGCCCCGCAGCCGGGGGAGCTGATGCTGACCTGTCACCCGCGGGCGACCACGGGCTGGCACTGCTTCGTGTGGGGTGACGGCGCCCCGCAGCGCCTCTTCCTTGAACGGATGGATGAGGCGCACATGGGCGCGGCGCTTGCCGAGGCGCGCGACAAGCTGGACAGCGCGCAGCGGCTGCATGTCATTGCCTATGGCGAGATGCGGAAGATCGAAATTCACCAGCTCGCGAGACTGCTGTCCACGCAGCCGCTCGATGAACGGCTTGCCGTCGACTATGCGCTCGATCTGCCGATGGCGAGCGTGGCGGCCGCAGCGCGGGCCAAGAAGGCTCTGGTCATCCTGGATCCCCAGGGGAACGTCCCATACAGCCGGCGCACCGCCGGGCCGATCATGCAAGCGATGCAGCAGACCGGCTGGGATGTAGTCGCCCATTCAGTAGCCGTGCCGCGGCTTGGCAACTACCCGGGCAAGCCGGCGGAGACGGCGCCGGTGGATAACGAGCAGCTCCGGACTCTGCTCGGTCAGGTGTCGCTGTTTCACTATGGCGGACATAGCTACCATGTGTCCCAGGGCGGCTGGCTGCATCGCCTGTGGGCCAGTGAGGGGCCAGGCTTCCTGCTCGCCGACATCCTGACCCTTCCCGACGCGCCCGAGCGGGTACTCCTGTTTGCCTGCAACACCGGGGTCTCTGCCGAAGAGAGCGGGGCAATCGAAGGGCTGGGACTGGCGCAGGCCTTCCTCTTGCGCGGCAGTCACTGGGTGATTGCCACGATGCGACCTGTGGCCGATCGGGTCGCCGCCGATCTCGCGCTGGCTATCTACAGGCACAGTCAGGAACCCGCCAGCCTGCTTGGTAGTACCCCGGATCCGGAGAGCATGCTGCGAACCGCCCGTGGTGAGGTGCTGGCTGCCACTCCCGATCCGGAGCACCGCCTCGATCTGGCATCATTCCGGGTATTTCGGCCATAATCCAGCGCCTCGACCATCACGACTCGGGAAGGAGTGCAGAAAATGTCCGACTGTAAGCCTGGAGCAAACCCCCTGCAGGCAGCGTCCGCACTGGACCAAGCTCGGGAACAAGGACTTGCCGGCGGCCGGCTTCGACTCCTTTGCCTCTGCGCTGCGCCCCTCCATGCGGAGCGCCTCAAGGCGGACCTGGAGGTCAAGCAGATCGACGGCCGGCTTCTCTACTCGGAGCATCGCTCCCGCTGGGAGCTCGTCCCCGAGTGGGCGGTTACGCTGGAGGACCTGAGCAAAGTTTTGCTGCGCTACCAGCCGGCCGTCATCCACTTTACCGGGCACGGCACGCCAGAGGGGAAGCTGGTCTTTCTCGACGGGCAAGGATGCGCGCGTCCGGCGCCGCGCAGCGCGCTCTCGGCGCTGTTTTCACTCTTCCGCAACCGCGGGCTCCGCTGCGTCGTCCTCAGCGCTTGTTACGCCGAAGAGCAGGCGCGTGCAATTGCCGAGCATATCGAGTTCGTGGTCGGCATCAGCGGTGCCATCCACGACAACAGCGCGCGCTCGTTCGCGGCCGGCTTCTACAGTGGCCTGGCGGCCGGTATGACCGTAGCGGAGTCCTTCGATCTTGGGCGAATACAGATCGCGCTGCTCGGGCAGGCGGATGCCGATACGCTGCGGCTGATCTCGCGTGGCGGCGCGGATCCGACCAAGACCAGGTTGTGCTAGATGACACCCGAACAGCTGGAGCCCGTCCTGCGGGGGGAGCCGCGCGCCGTCCGCGAGTTCATCCGGATGTATGGTCCAGTGCTATGCGCCGTGGTGCAGCGTAAGCTCTTCTGGAAGCTGCGCAGCGGCGTCGACGACGTGATGCAGGAGCTGATGCTCGGCCTGTTTCGCGACAGCTGTCGGGTCTTGCGAGCGTGGGATCGGAACAAGGGGCGCGAGCTCAAGACCTACCTCCGTGACTTCGCGGAAAAGCGCACCATCGACTGGCTGCGCCGCCAGGCGCGCGCGGGGAGGGAACAGGCGACCGAGGACCCGATTTTGTTTAAGAAAGCAGAGGCGGTCGCGGGCCAAGAAGAATCAGAGATTCCCCTCTCGGGGGAACCTCTGTGGCGGCAGTTTCACGACCAGTGCAGCGCCGAGGATGCGCGCCTCCTCGTCATGGTGTATATCAGGCATCTGCCGCCGCAGCAGATATCCATGGAGCTTGGACTTAGCGTCGAAGCCGTGTACCAGCGCAAGCATCGCCTGAAGGAAAAGCTACTCAAGATGAAGGAGGAGCTGTCAGACAAAGAGACGATGGGATCGTACAATCTGGCAGGGGCCGGCCGTAGGGCGGCCAGAGGAGCACGATGACCGGCGAACAAGACCAGATTTACCGCGCCATCCAGGAGATGGAGTGGGAGGCAGAGGAAGACGCGTCTCGGCTGCCGCCGGCTCTTGAGGACAAGCTTGTCCGCGACGTTCTTTCTCAATTTCAGGATGAGCGACAGCGGCGCCAGCGCCGAATATATCGGCTCGGCATGGCCGCCGCTGTCATGGCCATCGCCGCTTGCTTCGCGCTCATCTTGGGGCTGCGGACGCCGGCTGGCTCCCTGCCAAGCTACGCGCTGTACGTCACGGGCGACGAGCCGCAGCTCGGGGCGCCGATGCCGACCAAGGCACCCCGGCTCGCCGAAGACTCAGTCCTGAATATCGAGCTGAGCCCGCAAGCACCGGCTCCTGGCCGCCTCACCGTCCATCCCTTCCTTGGCCAAGGCAGTGAGCTACGTCCATGGCCTGTTGCTCTGTCCCGCACGGACCGAGGCGTATTTCGCCTGCGCGCGCCCGTACACGAGCTGCCCGCGCTCCATGCGGGCTCCTGGATGCTCGTCTTCGCCGTCGGGGCAGGCGGCACGCCGCCGACCACGGCGCAGCTTAAAGAGGCGCTGCGCCATGAGCCGCCCTCCCGAATCGCGGGCTGGCAAGTGTTCAGCCAGTCCGTGGAAATAGTAGCGCGTTGAGGCCCCCTTCGACCAGGCCGCGGGCTTCGTCGGTCGACCGGATGACCGGCGCCGGTCTTTGCCCTCCGCAGTCAGGAAGCCCTTCCTTAATTTGAGGCATTGACTGATCGCGAAAACCAGGCGCAAATTCAAGAGGCAATGGCCCAGCTTTACTTGCTTTTCGCCAACAAACGCGCTACCGGCCAGTGTCTGGCCGCGGCGGCGAAGCTGCGGCCGCGGAGCAAACCCCAGCGGGCTGGCAAGAAAGCAAGCGAAGGCAAGGACCTCTAGATGCCAATCTCTATCGTGCTCTCGCACGCGCACCAAGACCGGGCTGCCGCTCAGACTCTTGAGCGCCATCTGACCCCGATGATCCGCGCCAAGCGGATCACGCTTTGGCATCGCGACTGGAAAGCCGCCGATCTGGAAGGACTTGAGCCCACCAAAGAATGCCATCGGCACATGGCCGCGGCCAGTATCATCCTCCTTCTGATCAGCCCCGATCTAGAAATTGAATGCGAGACCGACCTCGAGGTAGCGCTGCAGCAGCGAGCGCGTAACGCGCGTGTCATTCCGGTCTTCTATCGCGCCGTCGACCTGAGCGGTCACTGGTATAGTACCGTGCGGATGCTGCCCGATGGCACCGCGATCGCCGACCGCCGCGACAAGGACCAGGCCTGGGTCGATGTGGTGCAGGGGATCCGGCGAGTCGTCGAGGTCCTGGAGAAGCAGGGCGGCGCGGTAGCCGCCGCGGCCCCGCCCAGCCCCCCGCTGGCGGTGGCACCTGCGGCGAGCGCCGCCGCTTCCCCGTTGACTCCCGGTGCTCCCGGTGCTCCCGGCGGAGCGAGCCCAGCCGTCACCAACAACCCGCTCACGATCCTTTTCTTGTCCGCCAGCCCGCCTGGCAGCACCCGTACGCTCCTCGACCGCGAAGTCAGAGAGATTGGCGACCGCCTTCACGCCAGCTCCGGAAGAGATCGCCTCCAGCTCGTGCAGGCCTGGGCGGCGACGGTCTCGGATCTAAGCCAGACGCTGCTGCGCCACAAGCCGACCATCGTCCACTTCAGCGGCGAGGGCACCCCTACGGGTGACATCCTCCTCAACGACGTCGCCGGCGCCCCAGTGTCGGTGCGCGGTGAGGTGCTCGCCGAGCTATTCCGGATTCTTGCTGCGCGCGGCGTTCGCTGCGTAGTGCTGAACGCCAACTTTTCGGCCAAGCATGCTCCAGCCATTGCCCACTACATCGACTCTGTCATTGGCATGAGCGACCAGATCACGGACAAACAGGCGATTGAGTTCGCCGTCGGATTCTATACCGGGCTGGCCGAAGGAAGTGCGCTGCGCGAAGCGTTCGATCTCGGCTGCGTACAGATCCTAATAAACAACCTGCCGGGTTCCGACATTCCCAAAATTTTCCCCCGCGAGAACGTGGACCTGAGCACCATGCGGCTCCTCTGACGCGTGTCAAGGTCACTCATCGTCGCACCAACCCGGACATCGCCCACTGACTGAAGGATCTAGCGGACGTGCGCGTGGTGGGGGACCCAGTCTAGAGTTCCGAGGCTTTCCCTGTCGGCATTTTCTAACAATTCCTCGTCGACGATTTTGATGGCTCAATCTGAAGTGGAACGGAACTGTCTGGTCCGCTCAGTCGAGCGGCACTAACCAGCCGCTCTATTCCGCATGGTGAGGCGATGCGCCGTCTGAACACTGATGAACTCCAGAATTGACAGCCCGGCCGGGACGCTTGAACTCTAGAATCAAGAGCCCGGCCGGGACGCTGCCGCTGCTGCGGCCATCAACTGGTCTGACGTAGCCAGGGTCAGTCAGCGGCTGGTCAGATTGAAGCCGCACGCGGTGCGTGCGCGGGCCGTGGTTGTCGCGGCCATGACCGGGCGCTGGCAGTCCGCCGGCAAGATCAATCCTTTCAGCCAACGCGACGCCAAAGTGGTTGGCTGTATCCCGGCGGAGTCATACCGTGCTGTCTGATCAATGCGTTCCTTAAGACCTTATGCAACACAGCCCTCGGTAGGATACTCGCCGATAGCAGCTCACTGAACAGAGCGTCCTGCTTGCGCCCACTGAGTACTTTGCTGAGGCCGCCAGTGGTTCCGA
>Ga0075163_10001832_pt1 | contig 28766 bp, 19 predicted proteins | sample JI1023141ADNA_FD_71478 | JGI IMG/M metagenome (GOLD analysis project Ga0075163, IMG submission 71478) | Wastewater effluent complex algal communities from Wisconsin, to seasonally profile nutrient transformation and Carbon sequestration -... | ecosystem: Engineered > WWTP > Effluent > Algae...
TCGAGCTCGTTTTTGCGCGAGCGCAGCCGCTTCTCTTCTTCCTCGCTGCGCATCAGCCGCTGATCCAGGTCCTGGATCTGCCGCCCCATGCTGCGGTCGGCGGCCTCGCCGCGCGCGATCTCGGCATTCTGCATGCCGATCTCGGCCTTCACGCCATCGGTGACGCGGCTGTACTCGGCCAGCCGGTCCTTGGCGTCGCGCAGCCGCGCCTCGCCTTCGCGCAGGCGGTCGTCCTGGCCTTCGCCCTGCCCGCGCAGCTTCTCCAGCTCCTCGTTCAGGCGGGCGTTTTCGGCCGTCGCCAGCTCAGTGCGCTGGTGCAGCGCCTCCTGCTCGGCGCGCAGCTTCTGAGACTCGGCCAGCAGGCGCTCTTCCTCTTTGCGGGCGTGCTCGTTTTCCGCCTCGCCCAGCTTCACTTCATTGTCGAGCGAGTAGAGCAGCTCCTGCGCCTCCTGTAGCTTGCGCTCCTCCTCGGCAATCTCCAGCCGCACGGCCGCCAGCTCGCTCTCCAGCGTCTGCCGCGCCACCTCTGCCGCGCTCTGCTCGCCGCTGGCAGCCTCGACCAGCTCGCGGTACACCCGCTCCTGGCTGAGCAGGCCCAGCCAGCGCTGGCTCATGCCCCAGAGCTCGATGTCGCGCAGCTCGGCCCGGTAGCGCTTGTAGCGCTCGGCCTTCTCCGCCTGGCGCTTGAGGCTCCCGAGCTGCCGCTCCTGCTCGGTCACGATGTCCGAGACGCGCAGCAGGTTCTGCCGCGTCATCTCCAGCTTCTTTTCCGCGGCCTTCTTGCGGACCTTGTACTTGGTGATGCCCGCCGCTTCTTCGATAAGATAGCGGCGCTCCTCGGGCTTGCTGGAGACGATCATGCCGACCCGCCCCTGCTCGATGATCGAGTAGGCGCGGGTGCCGATGCCGGTCCCCATGAAGAACTCGCTGATATCGCGCAGTCGGCACGGCGTCTTGTTCAGGTAGTACTCGCTGGTGCCGTCGCGGAACAGCCGCCTGGTGACCGTGACCTCGGTGTACGACAGGTACTCGGCCGGCAGTCGGCCGTCATTCTCGAAGGTCAGCGACACCTCGCAGTAGCCCAGGGGCCCGCGGCGGTCGCTGCCGGAGAAGATGACGTCCTCCATGGCCTTGCCGCGCAGGTGCTTGGCCGACTGCTCGCCCATGCACCAGCGGATCGCGTCGACGACGTTGGACTTGCCGCAGCCGTTCGGCCCGATGACGCCGGTAATCGGCGCATCGAACTTGATGACCGTGCGGTCACAGAACGACTTGAAGCCAACGATTTCGAGCTTTTTGATCCGCATCCAGCGCTCGGGGGCCGGCCAATGTAGCGCCACCCCACCAAATCCACAAGCTCTTGCCACCCACCCCGACGCCCCAATCTCGAGCTTTAGTTCCGGGCACCGGACCAAGGTCTTCAAAGACCCTGTCTGGGATCTTCAAAGACCCTATCTGGGATCTTCAAAGACCCCATTCGGGATCTTCAAAGACCCCATCTGGGGTCTTTAAAGACCCCATCCAGGATCTTCAAAGACCCCATTCGGGATCTTCAAAGACCATGTCCGGGTCTTCAAAGACCCCATCCAGGATCTTCGAAGATCCCCTCCAAGGGCTTCGAAGACCCTGTCCGGGTCTTCAGCCGGGCTTGCGGGACAGGATCAGGCGCTGGGCAGCGAGCATGTCGCGGGCGCTGGCCTCGTCGGGATGGAAGGTGATGGGCGTGCGAGTACCGGTGATGAGCTCGGCGGCGCGCATCCCCAGGGTCGCCACACCGCGGACCAGCATGCTGGTGCCATATAAGGCGCTGTGGCTGGGGTGCACACGCTTCTTCAGCTGCTCCGCATGATGGCGGCGCGACTCTGCGGGCGGAGGCCGCGAGTGGGTCGCATCGCCCAAAAGCAGGATGTAGCCGTACCGATCGTAGAACCCGTACAGCAGATCCGTGAGCACGATCATCTCGGCCAGCTCGACGCTGCCGGCGCTGCGCATCCACAGGATGTCCCCCTCCCGACAGACGGAGTGCTTGCCCAGGGGCCGGAACGTCTGATCTAGATCATCGAGTTTCATATGGGGCTCTGGAGGGGATGCGTGACCAGGGGACTGGATCATCATATCCTAGCGCGCCCCATAGGGACCAGCCGAACCGAGGGAGCGACTCGGCAAGAGACCGCCATTTTGATGGTCTTTTGTCTGTTGCTGCGCTACGAAACCTCTCTGTCTAATCGAGCGTGGGAGGCTGGTCGATGCTGATTCACACGACGACGAGCTTGTGCCGGGTGTGCAAGAACGCGGTGGCGGCGGATGTAGTCGAGCGAGGCAGCGAGGTGTGGATGCAGAAGCGCTGCGCCGAGCACGGAGCGCAGGAGGTGCGGCTGAGCAGCAGCGTCGAGTGGTATCGAAAGACGCGCGCGATCGTGCCCTTCGCGGCGCCGCCGCAGCGCACGGCCGTGGAGGTAGAGCACGGCTGCCCGTTTGACTGTGGGCCTTGCGCCAGCCATACGCAAAAGGTGCGACTCCCCGTCGTGACCATCACCAGCGCCTGCAACCTCGACTGCCCCATCTGCTATGTGCACAACAAGAACGAAGGCGCCTACAACATGTCGCGCGAGGAGTTCGCGAGCATCCTCGGCCACCTGCGGGTGGAGCACGGCGGCGACATTGACCTCATCAACCTGACCGGCGGCGAGCCCACGCTGCACCCGGACCTGCTGGGGCTGCTGGAGCTGGCGCGCGAGGCGGGAGTGCACCGGGTCAGCGTGTGCAGCAACGGGCTGCGGCTGGCGCGCGACGAAGAGTTCGTGCGCGAGCTGGCCCGGCTGGGGGCGCGCATCGCCTTGTCGTTCGACACGTTCGACCGGCATGCCGACCAGCTGATGCAAGGGGCGACGCTGCTGCCGACCAAACTGCGCGCCCTGGAGCTCCTGGCCGAGCACGGGGTCGATACAACGCTGATTCCGGTGATGACACGCGGGGTCAATGACCACGAGATTGGCCAGATCCTGGAGCTGGGGCTGTCCTACCCCAACATCCGCCACATCGAGGTGCACACCATCACCTATACCGGGCAGAGCGGAGTGAACTTCCAGGAGGGCGGCGAGCGGCCGCGCTCGGGGCGGATCTCGATGGACGAGGTGCTGGCGCAGATCGAGGCGACAACCGGCGGGCTCTTGCGGGCGACGGATTTCGTGTCGTCGCCGTGCGCGCATCCGCTGTGCTACCAGATTGCCTACCTGCTCATGGACAGCGAGGGCGGGCCGCCGATTCCGCTGAGCCGGCTGATCCCGCCGGAGGTGCTGTACGACTGCCTGGGGGACCACCTGTACATCGAGCCCTCGCGCAAGCTGGAAGAGGCGATGCGGGAGGGCATCGAGCGGCTGTGGGCATCGGATGCGCCCGAGGCCGAGCGGGCGCTGCGGGTGGTCAAGCGGCTGCTCGCGGAGGTGTTTCCGACGGATCGGCCGGTCTCGCGCGAGACCGCCCTGCGCACCCTGGAGGGGGCGGCCAAGGCGGTCTACATCCACTCGCACATGGATGAAGACAACTTCGATACCGAGCGGCTGGCGCAGTGCTGCGACAGCAACTGCTACGCCGATGGCAAGCAGGTGCCGGTGTGCAGCTACAACGTGCTCTATCGCGAAAAAGAGGCGAACTTCATGGCCGCGCCCCAGGGCTGGAACGAGCGCCGTGGCGGCACCCGCTTCCCCCTGCTCCCGATTGTCAGCTGACCTAGTACTTGTGGAGGATGAGGCCGTTGGGGCCGACGACGTAGACGTCGTTGGCGGCGGCGGCGGCGACGCCGCTTCCGGGCAGGGTGGTGAGCGACTGCTCGCTCTGCCAGGTCATGCTGCTGCCCTGGATGGCGTAGTGCAGGATCATGCCCTGGGCGCCGATGGTGTACATCTCGGAGCTGCCGGGGACCACGGTGCCGGCGATGCCCACGGCGCCTGACTGGAGCTGACCGATGGGCGCCTGGCGCCAGGTGCCACCCACGCGGTGAAGGGCGGCGCCCTTGTCGCCGATGGCGTACAGGTCGCCTTCGCCGGTGCCAAACAGCGAGACGATGGTCTGGGTGGTGAGGCCCGCGCCCTCCTGCTTCCAGACGCCCAGCTCGCGGCGAAGGATGAGGCCCCCGGAGCCGGCGACGTAGGTCACCTGGCCCGTGCCCTGGCCCACACCCCAGGTGGCAAAGAGGTCCTGGGTGACGGGCATGCCGCCGGGGCCGTTCTCGTTGCTCCAGACGCCCGCGAGCTTCTTGCCGATGCGGCCGCCGCGACCGACTACCCAGACGCTGTCAGCGCCGACCCAGACGCTGGTCAGCTCGGCCGAGGTGAGCGCGACGCCCTCCACCGCCCAGCCGGCGCCGCCGGTGGACTGGTGCACGATGGTGCCGTCGGCGCCAACGGCGTAGACGTCGGCCAGGCCGCCGGTGGGGCTGCTGGAGTAGCCCGAGATGGCGTTGAGCGAGCTGCTGGTCACGCCGTTGGCTGCCGGGATCCAGCTACCGGTGGCAACCTCGCCGCTGCGGCGAAGGATGAGGCCATCGCTGCCGACCGCATAGACCTCGGATGGGTTTCTGGCCCAGACGCTGGCGAGCGGGTTGCTGGTGACGCGGGTACTCAGCAGCTCCCAGTTGCCGCGCTCGCGGCGAAGGATGGTGCCCAGGCTGCCGGCGGCGTAGACGACAGGCAGGCCGTCGTGGACGGTTCCCCACAGAGCGCTCAGGCGCTCGCTGGTCAGGCCCATGGCCTCGGGCAGCCAGATGCCGCCCTGGCGGCGCAGGATGGTGCCGCGGGCGCCGACGGCGTAGAGCTCGTCGCCGTAGCCCCACAGCGCCAGCAGCTGGTTGGAGGTGGGAGGCGTCTCGGTGCTCCAGGTGCCGCCCTTCCTGTGAAGCACGATGCCGCTGTCGCCGGCGGCGAAGACCTCGCCGCTGAGCGCGCCGTCGCCGTACCAGACGGCGTTCAGCTGCTGCGCAACGAGGTTGTCGGCCTCGACGGTCCAGGTGGTGGTGCCAGTGGTGCGGCGGACGACGCGGCCGTTGGCGCCGACGGCGTAGACGTCATAGCCGGTGCCGTTGGGTCCGCCATCGACGGCAAACAGCGAGTCGGGGGTGACGCCCTTGCCTTCGGGAAGCCAGGTGGTGCCGTTGCCCTTGACCCAGAAGATGCGCCCGGTGGTGCCCACGACGAAGAACTCGCCCGCGGTGGGCCCAGGCCAGACGGCGTTGAGGGCGCCGTCGCCGGTCCCGAGCAGCGGGTTCAGATCCGTCCACTGACCGCCTGTGCGGCGCAGCGCCAGGTCGAACATGCCGACGGCAAGCACCGATGCCTGCGCCCCGGTGCCCTGACCACCGACACCCAGGATGGTGCGGTTGTCGAGGAAGCTGCCGCGCTGGATCTGCCAGCCGGTGCTGCCGCCGATAAGCAGCGTGCCGCTGTCGCCGACAGCATAGATCTCGTCGCTGGCAGAGGTCGCTCCGGGGATGCCCCAGAGCGAGCGCAGGTTGTTGCCCTGGGGACGGGGGCTCTCCCAGTGCCAGGCCGGGACGCCGGGGATGACGCCGCCGTCGGTCTTGCCCAGGTCGACTCCGAGATCGCGTCCCGAGGGGGGCGGCTTCATGTCGGCGAAATCGAGCGGAACTTCCGTACATCCTGCGAGCGCACCGGAGCCCATAAGGAGCGCCGATAGATGCCAGCCAGCCCAGCCGGACTTGATGCTGCGTGACGGCGTACGGGCAGAACTGGAGGGCGGCCAAGAGGAGACCTTGCGCATACTCCCATCGTTCTTGAGACGTCGTGCGAAGTCAAGCTGTGGGAGAGGAGCAGCCCCAGAAATTTGACAACGCGTCGGCATCCTGCATGGCCCGAGAATGGGAGGTTAAGCCGGCGAATTGGAAGGGATAAGGATTGCGGTAATGGAGGTTACAAGCTGGTCGCTTTGGCGACCGACTGGCGCAGAGGGCCGCAGATGTAGCCCTCCTGGAATCCCTGCCATACGCGGGGCCTGTACGGTACCATTTGGCTAGTGTCTTGATTGTCAGGGTCAAGGAAGGATTGCTGTAATGTCTACTAGCCTCGGGTCCAGCAGAGAATCGACGGGTACTAGGGTCATGCAGGCGAGGAGCGCGGCCCATGGCTCCGGTCGTGCCATTGCGTTTATTGCTTCAGCTTGTCTGACGCTGCTCGGGCAGCACTCGCCGGAGGCAGCGGGGCAGGCCAAGGCGGCAGGCCAGGCCGGCGGCAAACAGGCGCTGCCGGCGCCGAAGCTGGTGGTGCAGATCGTGGCCGACCAGTTTCGCGCCGACAACCTCACCCGCATGGGCCACCTGTTCGTCGAAGGCGGGCTGCGCAAGCTGACGCAGCAGGGCGCGTTTGCCATCGGTCGCTACGGCCAGCAGAACACCTATACGGGCCCCGGACACGCGCTGATCGCCACCGGCTCGTATGGCTACAGCAACGGCATCACGCAGAACAAGTTCTGGAACAAGCTGACCAATAAGTCCGAGTCGATGCTCTACGACAACACCGTTTCGGTGCTGGGCGAAAAGGAGCTGACGGCCGAGGATGACTCGTCGCCGCGAAACCTGGTGGGCAGCACGGTCTTTGATGAGCTCAAGCTCGCGCAGCGCAATGCGCACGTGGTCGCGATTGCGCTCAAGGCGCGCGGCGCCATCCTGCTCGGTGGGCACATGGGGACGGCCTATTTCTTCTCGGATGTGACCGGGGAGATGACGACGTCCACGTACTACGCCAAGGAGCTGCCCGACTGGGTCAAGCGCTGGAACAGCCGCAAGCTGGCCGACGCCGCGTTCAACACCAAGTGGGAGCGGCTGCTGCCGGCCGCGAGCTACCCGAATCCCGATGACTCGCCGTACGAAGCGGATCTGAAGGGGATGGGCCGCACGTTCCCGCACACCATCAACGGCAAGCTGAGTGCGCCCGGCGGGTCCTATTACGAGGCGCTGACCGCGACGCCGATCGGGCTGGATCTGGAGATGGACTTCGTCAAGGCGGCGCTCGATGGCGAGCAGCTGGGCAAGCACGAAGGCACCGATGTGCTGGCGATCTCGATCAGCAGCACCGACCTGTCCGGACACCTCTACGGCCCCTACAGCCACGAGTATCAGGACATCGTGCTGCGGGCCGACCGCGCCATCGCTGCACTGCTGGCCGAGCTGGACAAGCGCTACAAGCCGGGCGAGGTCATGGTGATGTTCACCGCCGACCACGGCGCGTCGCCGATCCCCGACGAACTGACCCAGCGCAACATGCCGGCGGGACGCATCAAGAAGCCGCTCATCGGCGAAAAGATCACCAAGGCGCTCACCGAGCACTTCGGCATCAGCGGCGAGTGGGTCATCGCCATGGAAGATCCGAGCATCTATCTGTCGCCGAAGCTGGTGGCGCAGACCAAGGTGGACCCGGCCATCGTCGAGGATGTGGCGGGGCGCGCGCTCCTAGAGCTGCCGGGCGTCATCGGCTACGTGACGCGCACGCAGCTTCAGCGCGGCTGGCTGCCGCCAACCGATGCGTCGGTGGCGATCTCGCGCAGCTACTTTCAGCCGCGCGGCGGCGATGTGCTGATGGTGACTGCGCCGTTTTATTACTGGGGGAAGTACGGTGACAAGGAGCTTGGGACGTCGCACGGAACGTTCTACCGCTACGACACCGATGTGCCGGTGGCCTTCTACGGACCTTGGTTTACGCCGGGCGAGTATGGGGTCATCGATCAGGTGGATGTCGCCGCCACCCTCAGCCACGTGCTGCGCCTGACCCCGCCCGCCGCCTGCGCCGGCCACCCCGTGATTCAGCTGCTCCGCCCCCGCTAAGCTGTCTTCACCCCGGCTGCATTCTGTAGGCCGAGCTCTTCGATTGCGAGCTCGCGCATGCGGTACTTCTGCACCTTGCCGGTGACGGTCATGGGGAACTCCTGCACCAGCTTGAAGTGGCGCGGGATCTTGTAGTGGGCGATGCGCCCCGTGCAAAAAGCGACCAGCTCCGCAACGGTGCACTGTGCGTCGGAGCGCAGGCGCACCCAGGCCATGATCTCTTCGCCGTATTTTTCGCTCGGGATGCCAATGACCTGCGCTTCGCTCACATGCGGATGGGTGTGCAGGAACTCTTCGATCTCGCGCGGGTAAACATTTTCGCCGCCGCGGATGATCATGTCCTTGATGCGGCCGACAATGTTGACGTAGCCGGTGCTGTCCATGGTCGCCAGATCGCCGGTGTGCATCCAGCCGGCAACATCGATGGCGGCGCGTGTGGCCTCCTGGTTGTTCCAGTAGCCGAGCATGACGCTGTAGCCGCGGGTGCACAGCTCGCCTTTTTCGCCGCGCGGAACCACTTCGCCGGTGACCGGATGGACGATCTTGATCTCGGTGTGGGGATGGACACGGCCGACGGTGCCAACGCGCAGCTCCAGCGAGTCGTCCAGGGCGCTCTGGGTCGACACTGGAGAGGTCTCGGTCATGCCGTAGCAGATGGTGACGCCGTGTGCGTGCATGCGCGAGATGACCTTCTTCATCACCTCGATCGGACAGGGCGAGCCGGCCATGATGCCGGTGCGCAGCGACGACAGATCGAACTCGGCGAAGCGCGGATGATCGAGCTCGGCGATGAACATGGTGGGGACGCCGTAGATCGATGTGCAGCGCTCGCTCTGGATGGCGTCGAGCACGGCCAGCGGCTCAAAGCCCTCGCTGGGAATGACCATGCACGAGCCATGGGATGTGCAGGCCAGGTTGCCCATGACCATGCCAAAGCAGTGATAGAACGGCACCGGGATGCAGACGCGGTCGCGCTCGGTGTAGCGCAGCGTCTCGGCGACGAAATAGCCGTTGTTGAGCACATTGTGGTGCGAGAGCGTCGCGCCCTTGGGAAAGCCGGTGGTGCCCGACGTGTACTGGATGTTGATGGGGTCATCGAACTGAAGCTCGTCCTCGCGGGCGCGCAGCTCGGCCGGGTCGCAGCGGTCGCCGGCAGCGAGCAGCGAATCCCAGTCGTCTTCAAAGATCAGCGCCAGCCGCAGGTCCGGGCAGCGGTCGCGCACCTCGGCCAGCATGCCGGCGTAGTCGGACTGACGAAATGCGCGCGCCAGGAGCAGCACGCTGGCGCCCGACTGCCGCAGCGCATATTCGAGCTCTGCGGTCTTGTAGGCGGGGTTGATGTTGACCAGGATGGCGCCGATCCGCGCGGTCGCATACTGCGTGACCACCCACTCGTAGCGGTTGGGCGACCAAATGGCGACGCGGTCCAGGCGGCCCACACCGTGGCTGAGCAGCCCGCGCGCTGCCCGCCCGGTGGCATCCCAGAGCTCGCGATAGGTGGCGCGATAGCGCTGGGAGCGGACCACCAGCGCCTCCTGTTCGCCGAAGCGCTCCACCGTCCGCTTCAGGTTCTGGCCGATGGTCTCGCCCAAAAGAGGCGTGGTGCTGACGCCATGTGCGTAGGAAAGGTGCATGGGCCATGTTGGCCCGAAGCGGCCAAAAAGGTCAAAGCGCAGCTGCGGCGGATGCGCAAGTTGGGCGGGGCGCTGCTCAAAAAGTGAGGTCTGGACCCATCACCTGCCGGGGACAAAAGACTCAGATTGACCCTGTGGGATCGGGATCTTACGCTCCGGCCCCAGGAGGTACTTTTATGCTGAGGAAGTTTTTACCGCTCACGCTTGCCGGTCTGTGCGTCTCGGTGGTGGTCGCCAGCACGGCGTGTACTCCTAATCGCATCGGAATCGGGGATGATGACGATGCCGGCACCGACGGCGATGGAGGGCTGCCGCCCGACGTAAAGGTGGGCACGATCCGCGTCAGCCCATCGACCACAGACCTGACCATCAACGGCACCGCGCAGACGGTCAAGTTCACGGCCAAGTCGGATCTGCTGGGCGACATCACGGACAAGGCCGGCTGGTCGGTCAGCGACTCCAGCATCGGCACCATCAGCGGCGGCAAGCTGACCATTGGCTCGTCGCTTCAGCGCGGCGGATCGTACAAGGTCATCGCAGCGCTGGGCACCAGCAGCGGCAGCGCGACGGTGAACATCAAGCTCATCGCGCCGGATGTGGTGGATCCGTCGGCACCCGCAGACGCCAAGGACTGGTTTACGGGCTCGGACGGCGGCCCGGCGCCGCAGGTGACCTACCCGTTTGACAACACCATGATGGCGCCCAACGTCCTGCAGCTTGCGACGCAGTGGCGCGCCGGCAGCGGCCAGAGCGTGTTCCGCGTGCGCGTCGCCGGCCCCACCTACGAGCGCAACTTCTACGTCGGCAGCTCGCTGTGTCCAAGCGGTCAGTGCACGTTCAACGTCGACGACATGGTCTGGAGCGCGGTGGGACACTCGACGCTGGGCCAGCAGGTGACGATGAAGATCTCCGGCTCGGGCAGCAGGGGCGGCATCGTCGGAAACTCGGCGGACGTCCACATCACATTCTCGCCCGAGGACATCCGCGGCGGCCTGTACTATTTCTCGCCGACCATCCAGGGCATCAAGCGTGTGCCGCTGGGCGCCAGCAAGCCGGTCGACTTCATCCGCAACGGCGACGAGACCGGCTGCGCCGGCTGCCACGCGGTGTCGCGCGACGGCAAGCAGGTCGCGGTTGAGTACGGCTCGGGCCAGACCGGCGTGGGCTCGACCGTAGTCGACGGCGCCAATCCCAAGATGCGCAACTTCGCGCTGCGTTCCAGCATCTCGTGGAACTTCGCGTGGTTCAACCCGACCGGCGACAAGCTGATCACCAACTGGAGCGGCACGCTGACGGTGCGCGACGCCAAGAACGGCCAGGCGCTCCAGACGGTCTCAAGCTCGCAGATCGGCGGCGCCGGCGGCGCCATGCCCGAGTGGTCGCCCGACGGCAAGTGGTTCGCGTTCGTCCGCCAGCCCTCGCTCAGCACCTACGACTTCGAGCTCACCAACGCGGGTGACATCGTGGTCATGCCCTACAACGGCGGCTCATTCGGTCCCGCGGTCGAGCTGGTGCACGGCAAGCCGGGCACCGAGGTCCACTTCTGGCCGAGCTGGTCGCCGGACAGCCAGTGGCTGGTCTTCAACACCATGACTTGCTCGGGCAGCTGCCAGCAGTACAACGCCGTGACCACGCGGCTGCGGCTGATTCGCGCCATCGACGACGCTGGCAACCCGGCCGTGGGCTCGGTGCCGATCGAGCTTGGGCAGGGCACGCATCAGCCGAACCAGAGCAACAACTGGCCGAAGTTCGCGCCCTTCATGCAGAACAACCGCTACGTGTTCATTGTCTACTCGGCCAAGTACGGGTGGGGCTTCAACAGCGGCAGCAACCCGCAGCTGTTCATGTTCGGGCTGGATCTGGACAAGGCCAAGATGGGCATCGATCCGAGCTTCCAGCCGGTGTGGCTGCCGTTCCAGGAGCGCAACACGGGCAACCACTCGGCCATCTGGACCACCGATGTCGTGTGTACCACCAACACCGACTGCCCCGGCGAGTTCCAGTGCATCAGCAACATGTGCGTGCCGCGGATCGGCTGATCGCGCCCTGACCGGCGGCACCGCAGCCGCCGGATCTCCAACCCCGCCCCCACCCCTGCCCTATCCCCGCGACGCCAAAGTGGACGCGCGGGGGCTCGCCTCTTTGCTCAGCATCGAATCGCGTAAAAATGGTATTCTCCATAACGTAGGAGAAGACCTTGGCCGAGCAATACATCGGGCCATATCGGGTCGTTCGCGAGATCGGCCGTGGCGGCATGGGCGCTGTGTTCGAAGCGGTACATCCGCAGATCGAGCGTCGCGTCGGTATCAAGGTTCTTCATCCGCAGTACGCGAAGAATGAACAGCTCGTCACTCGGTTTTTCAACGAGGCGCGCGCTGTCAACATCGTGAACCACCCGAGCGTGGTGCAGATCTCCGAGTTCGCCCAGCTTCCCGACGGCACCGCCTACATCGTCATGGAGTATCTGGAGGGCGAGTCGCTCGGCGCCCGCATGAAGCGGAGCGGCGGACGGCTGACCCTGGCCGAGTCGCTGCGGCTGTGCCGGCAGATCGCCGCGGCCCTCGCTGCGGCCCATGCCAAGGGCATCATCCACCGGGATCTGAAGCCCGACAACGTCATGATCGTCTCCGACCCCGAGGCCCCGGGGGGAGAGCGCGCCAAGATCCTCGACTTCGGCATCGCCAAGCTGGCGGCAGCAGCGTCGCCGGGACAGACGGCGGGCGACCCGGTCGAGGCGGTGTCGCAGACCCGCACCGGCGTCATGATCGGCACCCCGCTCTACATGGCGCCCGAGCAGTGCAAGGGCTCGGGAAATATCGACGACAAGGCGGATGTCTACTCGCTCGGCGTGATGCTGTACCGCATGCTGTGCGGACGGCCGCCGTTTATCGGCGAGGGCGCAGGCGCGGTCATGGCGATGCACATCTACGAGCCGCCGCCGCCGATTCGCGACATCGAGCCGAGCGTCCCCGAAGATCTGGCCAACCTGGTCCACCGACTGCTGGCCAAGCCGCCGGCGGATCGCCCGCCGATGCTACAGGTGGCGCAGTACCTGGAGCAGCTCAAAGCGCTGCACACCACCGGCGTGATCCCTGCCAATGAGCTGGCGCGCATGAGCGGCAGCATGCAGGCCCTGACGCCCATTCCCACGCCGGCGCCGCTTGGCATGTCGGGTCCCAACGGCATTGGCCCCGGCCAGATCAGCCTGCACCAGACCGGCGTCAGCAGCGTCGGCATGAGCCAGGTGCACCTGAACCAGACGGGACATCAGGCCAGCGCCTCGGGGCCCAACTCGGTCAGCCAGACGTTTGGACACTCGGCCGCCCAGATCGCCGTCGAGCCGCGTCGGCGCGGCGTCATGGTCGCAGTGGCCACCGTGGGCGCCAGCATCCTTCTGGGCGCGACGCTGTTCGGCCTGATCGTGCTGCGCAAAAACGACAGCAACCCTCAGCCCGAGCGCCAGGCCGTCATGCAGCCGGTGCGCAAGGTCAGGTTTGCCGTCAGCAGCGATCCAGCCGGCGCCACCGTGCTGCGCGCCACCGACCAGCGCGAGCTCGGACAGACCCCCTGGCAGAGCGAGCAGCCGGCCGGCAGCGGCTCGCTGGTCCTGATCCTGCGCAAGCAGGGCTATGCCGACCGCGTGGTCACCATCGACCAGAGCGCCAACTCGGTCGTCAAGGAGTCGCTCCAGTCGCTGGGAGTGACGGCCTCGACGCCCCCTGCCCCCGCCGCTGACGATCCGGATGCGCATGTCCGTTTCATCAGGAAGGGGGGCAAGCGCATCGCAGTCCAGATCAAGTCCGGCACTGCGCCCGGCTCCTCCAGCACATCCCCCGATTCGCCGCCCCAGGCAGTCACCGCGGCCAACCCAGCCACCCCAACTCCATCACCACCGACGCAACCGCCGCCGGTGAAGCAATCTCCGCCGCCTTCAAAGGAAGACACGTCTCATGCGCGCATCCAGATGGTGGACTGAATCTAATATCCAAGTAGGTCACATCGCCCGGTTTGTTCGTCGCTGCGTCCCGAGCAGCCTGCTGCTGCTCATGCTGGTGCTGCTCTCGGGTGGCCAGGCCCTGGCACTGCCCGAAGATGCCTGTATCAAGGACGAGAAATGCAAGGACCACTACACAAAAGCGGTCAAGCTCTACAAGGATGAGTACTTCGACGACGCGCTGACCGAGTTTCAGGCCGCCTACTCGGCCCGCGCCATGCCGCTGCTGCTCGTCAACATCGGCCGCACCATGCAGAAGCTGGGGCGCCCCAAGGACGCGCTGGCCTACTACGAGCGCTTCCTGGCGGCCGAGTCGAAGATCGATCCCGACACCAAAAAGCGCGTCGACGACTACATCGTGCAGGTCAAGGCGCTGATCGGCACCGACGCCGACAAGAGCGACAAGCCGCTGGCCAATCCCGACGCCGGCAAGCCGCCCCAGCCCGCGGTGCCGCTGCCGCCGCCGCCGCCCCCGCCGCCGCCGCCGGGACGCAACCTGATGATTGTCGGCGGGATCATCGGCGTCGTCGGCATCGCCGGCCTGGTCGCCGGCATCGGGCTCTGGTCGGCGTCGAACAGCCAGTTCAATACCTTCCAGAGCAGCACCGACGAGTTCGACAAGCTGGCGGCGCGCAGCAGCGCCCAGTCGCTGGGCACCGGCTCGAACGTCGCCTATGTCGTGGGCACCGTCATTGCGGCCACCGGCGGCGTGCTGATTGGCGTCGGAGCGTCCAAGTACACGAAGTTCAAGCGTGAACAGGCCGCCAAGTCCGAGAGCCCAAGCCCGGACGGAACCAAGCCCGAGGCTGCCAAGCCCGAGGCTGTGCCCGGCGTGTCCCCGCAGGCTCAGCCGCAGGCAATGCTCAGCCCCTGGGCATCCCCGACCGGGGCCGGCCTTGTGATTCACGGAGGGTTTTAATGCGCACCTTGCTTACACTTGGCCAGGCAATTGGACTGGCTTTGGCGCTGCCGCTCGTCGGCTGCAGCCTGTCGCAGAACTTCAACCAGTGCAGCACCGACACCGACTGCGGCAAGGACACCGACGGCTCCAAGCTCTTTTGCACCTCGGACCACATCTGCGCGCGCGGCACCCCGGCAAGCGGCCTGTGCACCGAGATCTATCCCGCAAACTCGCCGAGCAACGCCATCGTGGTCGGTGCCCTGGTCAACGTCGCTGGCGGCAACGACAAACAGCCGCTCGAAGCGTTCAAGCTGGGCATCGACCAAGTCAACATGCGCCGCAGCCCCGACCCGCCGCTGGCCCTGCACGTGTGCGAGGTCAGCGCCACCAGCGCGGATCCGCTGAAGTCGATGGAGGTACTGGCCCGCCAGCGCAACGCCGTCGCTGTGGTCGGCCCCACCAGCTCCAGCAAGATGTTCTTGATCAAGGACGAGGTCATCCGCAGCGGCGTTCCGGTCATGTCGCCGTCGGCCACCTCGCCCGAGATCTCGTCGCTGGGCACAGGTGAAGGGCCGGTGAACGGCCTGTTTTATCGCGTTGCCCCGGCCGACACGCTCCAGGGACCGGTGCTGGCGCGGCAGCTGCCCGTCGGCTTCAACGGCAAGCTCGGCCTGATCTTTGTCAACGATCCCTACGGCAGCGGCCTCAAGGATGCATTCCTGGGTGCTGCGCCCAAGCAGCCCGACATCACGGTGTCGTATGCCGAGCCGGCCGGCGCCCCCGACATCACGAGCACGCAGTCGGCGGTGAGCCAGCTTCTGGCCGCCAAGCCCGACTTTGTCGTCGCCATCACCAACCTCTATTCGGACACGGTGCTCAAGGCGCTGGTGCCGCTTCAGACGACGCCAACCGTCTCCAAGATCATCATGGCGGACGGGGCCAAGAACGAAAACACGCTGCTCCTGGCCAACAGCTCGTCGACCATGGCGCCGTTTCAGTACACGGTGGCGGCGATGAACAACCACCTGGCCCGCGTCTCGGGTACGGCTCCGACGGTGGATAACGGCGGCAGCGCCTACAATGCCTTTACCAACGACTTCAAGGTGCGCTGGCCGGGCGAGGATCCCAGCTCCAGCATCTACACCGCCTACGCCTACGACGCCATCTACGCCGTCGCCATTGCCATTGGCGCCGCCGGCTCCAACGTCACCGCACCGCAGGTGTCGGCGATGCTGGCGCACATCAACAAGTTCGATCCCACGACCCAGAAGTGCCTGGTCGACGGCGGCAACGCCAACCAGATCCTCGTCGGCCAGTCGAGCTATCTGGCGGCCAAGAACAAGGTCGCAGCCGGCGCTGGCCTGGTCCTTCAGGGCGCCAGCGGCACCATCTGCTTCAACCCGCACGGCGACCGCGTGAGCGGCCTTTACGAAAGCTGGACGATCAACACGACCGCCCCCGCCAAGTTCGTCAGCACTCCGACGCAGTAGCTAGATTTCGCGAGCAGGCGCGGCACTGGTGCGCGAGGTCAGGCTGCGCAAGATATCGGCAGCCGTCTCCTCGATCGCCTTGCCCGTGATGTCCACGACCGTCCAGTCCGCGTGCCGCGCATACAGCGCTCGCGCAAAGTGGATCTCGCGCAGGATGTGATCGCGCTGGCCGTAGCTCATGTCGGGCATGAGGTCCATGTGCAGCCGCATGAGCCGCTGGCGACGAATGGACAGCAGCGCCTCGGGCTGGATGGTCAGCGCGAAGACCCGATGCGGATCGACCTCCGACAGCTGCTGCGGCGGCGGCACATCCAGGACGATCGGCACATTGGCGACCTTGTAGCCCTTCTGCGCCAGGTAGATCGACAGCGGCGTCTTGGACGTGCGGCTGACGCCGACCAGCACCACATCGGCCCGCGGCAGGCAGTCGGGATCGCGGCCATCGTCGCCATGGACCGTGAACTCGATCGCCTCCATGCGGCGGAAATAGACGCCCGAGACCGTGTGCAGAAGGCCCGGCACCCCGCGCGGCTGCGCCCCGAAAAAGCCCGCCAGCGAGCCGAGCAGCGCACCCAGCAGATCGACGCACTGCACGCCGCCGGCCGTGCACTTCTGGTAGAGCAGCTCGCGCTCCTCGGTGCGCACCAGCGTCGAGACCAGCAGGGCATGCGCCGCGCGCGCCTCGGCCACGACGGTGTCGATGTCGTGCTCGTGACGCAGGTGCGGGAACATTCTCAGGTCGATCGGCTGGTCGCCAAGGTCAAACTGGAGCAGCGCGGCGCGCACCACCTTCTCAGCGGTCTCGCCAGTAGCGTCGGAGACGATGTAGATTGCCCGCACCGGGGCTGCGCTGTCGGCCATGCGCGCCTAGCCTACCACGGGCAGGCGCGTCTTGCTGCGCTGCGTCAAAATCTCCATCACCCGCGGGCACTCCGGGTCGGGCTGGCGCGCGTCTCCGAGCACATGCGCCGACACGGCCCGACACCCCCCACGGCACAGCGAAAGATACTCGCAGCTGTCGCAGGGCTCGGGCGGCTTCTTGAGATAGGTCGAAAAAGGCGTGAAAGAGTCGGGAGTTGCGGTGTAGGTGCGCAGCTCGTCGACTCGGGCCACCGTCGGGGGGAAGAAGCTGCAACCCGACAGCTGGCCGCTTGCGCGGGTCGCAACCAGCAGGTCACCGCCGGCACAGCCATAGATCGACAGGTAGCGGACCAGCTCCGGCGCCGGCCGGTGGTGGACCACCATGGGCGTAAACGAGCAGTCGAGGCGCACGTGGGTGCGATGTCGCTTGCTGAGTCCGAGCACCGTGGGCAGCAGCGCCTTGTGCTGCTCGTCGGTACAGCGCATGTTGCGGTAGACCTCCAGGCGGGCGCCGCGACCGGCGGGCTTGAAGCGCAGGAGCTCGATCTCGCTGGCGCCGCGTCGGCGCGCATGGGCAAACAGCGCCTCCAGACCGGCAAAGGTCGGCCGGGTCACGACGCAGTTGATGCCGACGTCGGGAAAGGCGCGGCGCAAGGCCACAAGCGACTGATCGGCCTGGGCGAAGCCGTCAAAGCCGCGCACCGTCGCATAGTCGGACCCGACGCCGTCGATCGATACGTTGATCTGGCCAAACAGGCCGCGCCCCGCCCAGTCGCACAGCCGGTCCAAGGTCGAGGCGTCGTAGAGCCCGCTGGTGGTGAGGTTGGGAACGATGCCGCGAGCGCGAGCGTGCTCCAGTAGCTCGCCAAGCCACGGCAGCAGCGCCGACTCGCCGCCGCCGAGCGCGACGTGAAAGACGCCCGCAGCGGCCAGCTCGTCGAGAGCCCGGCACCAGTCGGCCAGCCCCCACTCGTTGCGACCGCCTTCGGGCGTGGCGCCGGTGTAGCAGCCGGCACAGCCGGCGGAGCAGCGATTGGTCAGCTGAAGATGGGCTTCGAGCGGCGCGGTCAGCTTGGCGCCCGCCTCAAAGATCGCCGCTCCGTCGCTGTCGTCGTCGCCATCCCACAGCCCCGCCGGCGGCTCGCGGTGGCCCAGCGAACGCGCCCGCTGCCGGTCGACGAACACCAGGGCCTGCGGCCAGCCCAGCCAGCCGCCCAGCTGAGCAATGCCGCCGAAGCGCTCGTAGCGAAACGCCCGCGGCTGGGGCTGCCCGCGCCGCAGTCGCCAGCGTCGCCATCCATCCGCAAGCTGGCGCAGAATTTCCAACGGAAAGAGCGCCTCGCTCAGCCGCCCCGAGCGTCACGCAGGGCCTGCCTGTAGACATGCAGGTAGGCGCGCGCCGACGTGGACCAGCCGAAGTCGACCCGCATCGCCCGCCGCACCAGCGCCACGAACGAGGCATCGTCGCCGCCATACGCGCGAATGGCCCGCCCCATGGTGTGGGCGAGTGCGCTGGTATCGTATGCGGCAAACGTGAAGCCGGTGCCGCTGCGCGAGCGCGCGTCGTAGTCCACCACCGTATCGGCCAGCCCGCCGACGAGCCGCACGATGGGCAGGGTGCCGTAGCGCAAGCTGTAGAGCTGGTTCAGCCCGCACGGCTCAAAGCGCGAGGGCATCACGAAAAAGTCTGCGCCGGCTTCGGTGCGGTGGGACAGCGCTTCGTCGAAGGTGACGCGCACCGCAATCCGCGTCGGATGGCGCTCGGCCAGGGCCCGCAGCCGCCCCTCCAGCGCCGCATCGCCGCGACCCAGCACGACATACTGGAAGTCGTTGCCGGCCAGGAAGTCCGACTCCAGCACCGAGCACACGAGGTCGATGCCTTTTTGATCGGTCAGCCGCGAGATGGTGGCGAACAGCGGCGTCCGCGGCCGCTGCGGCAGGCCCAGCTCGCGCTGGAGCTCGGCCTTGCAGCGCCCCTTGCCGTGCATGGTCGCCAGCCAGGCGTCGTCTTCCAGCTGATCTGCCTTGTCGGGAGCGACGCCGTAGCGGACCGGCAGGAACGGATCCAGCCAGGGGCTCCAGCGCTCGTAGTCAGCGCCGTTGAGGATGCCGCTCAGACGGTCACCCAGCGACTGCGTGACGCCTTCCAGGCCGTAGCCGAACTCCGGGGTCCGGATCTCGGCGGCGTAGTGCGGGCTGACGGTGGTGACGCGATGTGCGAACTGCAAGCCGGCCTTGATGAACGCGGCCTGGCCATAAAACTCGACGCCGCTTGGCCCCAGGTCCTCCAGCGCGATCCCCAGCGACGCGGCATCGGCCAGCGAGCACAGCCCCTTGAACAGCAGGTTGTGGACGGTGAACACAGTGGCGACCTGCCGCCCCAGCGCTCCCCGGCGGGCGAAATAGACCGCGGGGCCCGTCTGCCAGTCGTGGCCGTGCACGACGTCGGGCTTCAGGCCAAACTCAGCTGCGATGACCAGCGCGGCGCGCGACAGCAGCGAGAAGCGCAGGTGGTTGTCCGGGTAGTCCTGCTCGGGCCGCTCCGGAGGACCGTAAAGTCCCGGACGCTCGGCGAAGAGCGGGTGCTCGACCAGGTAAATCGGCACCGCCGGACCGCTCCCCGGCAGCCGGCCCTCGTAAAGCGTCACATCGTAGCTCTGCGAACCCAGCGGCACCGAGAGCTTGCGCAGCCGGCGGGCCAGACCGTAATCGGTCATCCCCTCGACGGGAATCGATCCATAGCGGGCTGAAACCACGCTCGCCGACACCTCTCCGGTCTGGACCAGGGCGCGAGGCAGCGCCCCGAGCACATCCCCCAATCCACCAGTCTTCGAGAGCGGCGCAACTTCAGAGGCTACATGCAGGACGTTCATCCGGTTCCCTTGCTGTGACGGTGGGCCAGGCACCCCCGGCCGTAGAGTGAGGGCAGTATCCACAAAACCCGCCCAGCTTGCTAGCCCTAAGCCCACGATCGGCAAATCGGCGGCCCGGCCTCTTCACGCGGCAGTGAGCGCTGGGAATAATGCCTCGCGAACCATCGCAACCGGCGCAAGCGAGACTTAGAATAGCGCGCATGGAGACCCTGCACCCTATCGGCAAGTCGCCGCCACTCGCTCAAATTCCCGCGGATCTCGACGGTGCCATTCGCCGATTGAAGCGCGAACGCAACGCCGTACTGCTGGCCCACTTCTATCAAGAATCAGAGCTCCAGGATCTGGCCGACGTGGTCGGCGATTCGCTGCAGCTGGCCCAGGCCGCGCAGAAGACGCAGGCCGACGTGATCCTGTTTTGCGGCGTGCACTTCATGGCCGAGACGGCCAAGATCCTGAATCCGACGCGCAAGGTGATCGTTCCCGACATGGATGCCGGCTGCTCGCTGGCCGACGGCTGTCCGCCCGACAAGCTGGCCGCCTGGCAGGCCAAGTACCCCGATCACGTCACCGTCAGCTACATCAACTGCTCGGCGGCGGTGAAGGCGATGTCCGACTGCATCGTGACCTCGTCGAACGCCGAAAAGATCCTGCGCAGCTACCCGCCCGAGCAGCCCATCCTGTTTGCTCCCGACCAGCACCTCGGACGCTTCCTGATGAAGCAGACCGGGCGCACCAACATGGTGCTTTACCCCGGCTCGTGTCAGGTGCACGAGATCTTCAGCGAGCGAGAGATCGTCCGTCTGAAGATGGACAATCCCGACGCCGTGGTCCTGGCTCATCCCGAGTGCGAGGAGCGCGTGCTCGCCCACGCCGACTTCATCGGCTCGACGAGCGCGCTCATCAAGCAGGCCACTGAAAATTCCGCTCGCAAGTTCATCATAGCCACCGAGCCCGGCGTCATTCACGAGATGCAGAAGCGCGCGCCGGGCAAGCAGTTCATCCCCGCCCCGGCTGAGGGTGGCTGCGCCTGCAACGAGTGCCCACACATGCGCAGGAACACCCCCGAGAAGGTGTACCTGGCACTGCGCGACCTGGTGCCCGAGCTGCTGCTGCCTGAGGAGCTGCGTCTGCGCGCCCTGCGCCCGATCGAAAAGATGCTCTCGCTGTCTTAATCAGCGTCAATAAAGCCCGCAAAAAAGAGCACGGATTTTTCCTCTGTCCGTGCCCTCTGACCCCGCTTCGGCGTATCCTGCCGCCGGTCCAGGTGGCAGCCCGCCACCCCCTGGAACTCGCCCGCGAATCCTGTCAGTTTGTGATGGGTTCGACAAAAAAATCACGATACAATCGCCAGGTAGCGCCCGTGGCGGGCCCGTGGCGGGTAAGCACGACGAACCGTTACCGTCTCTGCAGGAAGAACAACTGGATCCATGCCCATGCGCACCCTACGCGATCCCAACCTCCGCTCAGCTCTCTTCTTCGGCAGCCTGTGTCTTACCGGCAGCGCCCTTCTGCTTCCCGGCACCGCGTCGGCGCAAACAGCGGCGGAAAAGGTAAAGTACCTTTACAAGGCAGTCCCCTGCACACCCTGCCCCTGTGAGTGCCCCGACGTCCGCGGACGCGAGGCCTCGACCAGCTCTTCACCCGCAGCCAGCCCGCAGCAGAGCGCGCCCAGCCCCGCGGCCCAGATGGAGCCTGCGGCCCCTTCGCGACCGCGTGAGCCGCAGGCCCAGACAGCTCCGCCGGCGCCCAAGCCGCAGCCGCCCCAGGAGCAGGCGCGCGGCAGCATCGGCGGCGTCGTTGTGGTGCGCGACCGCGCTGGCAGCGAAAAGGCCGACCGCTCCGACGTCGTAATCTACCTGGAGCAGGTGCCGCGCAAGTACCAGGCGCTCAAGAAGCCGCGCGCCCTGGCGCAGCGCGACAAGTCGTTCGTGCCCAAGATGATCACCGTCACCAAGGGCTCGGTCGTCGACTTCCCCAACGAGGACAAGTTCTTCCACAACGTCTTCTCGCTCAGCGAGGGCAACACCTTCGACCTCGGCCTGTACCGGGCCGGCGAGAGCAAGAGCATCACCTTCGACAAGACCGGCGTCGTCGACGTGTACTGCAACATCCACCCCAACATGTGGGCGCAGATCCTCGTCCTCGACAATCCCTTCTTCACCACCACCAACAAGGACGGCACGTTCGAGCTGACCAAGGTTCCGGCCGGCTCCTACTCGGTGGCCGCCTGGGTCAGCGGCGCCAACGAGCCGACCCGGCAGCAGCTCAAGGTCGACCCGGGCAAGCGCCTGGACGCCAAATTTGAAGTTCGCGAGGGTGCCGCCAACAAGGCGCACCTTAACAAGTTCAACCAGCCATACGGGCGCTACAAGTAGTGCATCACCGAACGCTTCATACTTGGTTCTCGGTCGTCGCGCTGGTCGGCATGGTCGGTGTAGTCGGCCTGGCCGGCGGCTGTGACGATAAGACGGACGTCGCGCCACCCGTGCCGCCGGTTCCGATGCCAGCGGCGGCGCCTGATCTGGCGTCTGCGGGTGCCGCCCCGGCGCCGGCCAGCGACCTCAGCGCCGCTGCCCCCGAGCCCCCAAGTGGAAGCGAAGTGAAGGATCACCCTTCGCTGTTCGTGCGCTCCAGCCGCTGCGGCGAGTGCCACGAGAAGATGCGCACCGACTGGAGCGGCTCGGCCCACTCGCGCGCCAGCCACTCCCCCGCCTATCGCAAGTCGCTGGCCGCCGCCGGCGAGCTGGCCGCCCTGTGCCAGTCCTGCCACCTCCCGAGCCTCGCGTACGGCCAGCCCGACGAGCAGGCCGGCCGCCCCAGCGAGGGCGTCTCGTGCGATGGCTGCCACACGCTCAGCGCCGTCACCGTCGCCAAGACCCAGGCGACCATGAAGTTCGATCCGTCATCGGGCAGCAAGTACGGCCCCATCCCCGGCGCCACCGGCCACTACTTTCACGACATGGCCTACAGCGTCCTACACACCAAGAGCGAGGTCTGCGCCGGCTGCCACCACCTGACCGCCTTCAAGCGCGGCGACCAGACGGTCAACATCCCCGTCGTCAGCGACTACAGCGACGCCAAGCTCTACGGCAAGGGCAAGACCTGCCAGGACTGCCACATGCCGTCGCGCGGCACCGAGCCGGTCGCCAAGGGCGCCAAGCCTCGCCCGAATGTGCCCGCCCACCTTTTCCCCGGCGCGGCGGCCTTTGGCAAGCAGATCCGCTTCGAGCCCGCGCACCAGGGCAAGCCCGGCGAAGTGGGCGTCGAGATCCAGCACACGGCCGGCCACGCCCTGCCCTCTGGCTATGTGGACCGCCGTCTCATCGTGCGTGCCGAGTTTCTCACCGCAACCGGCGTCAAGGTCGCAACGATCGACCGCTCCTATGGTATCAAGCTGGTCGATGCGGCCGGCAAGCCGGCGCCCTTTTTCCGCGCTGCCCGCATCGCCGAAGATCGACGCATGCTGCCCGGCAAGCTCTACAGCGAGTTTTTCCCGATCCCCTCTGCGCCCGCTGGCGCAGCCCAAGCTGCTGCCGGACCGCCGGCGCGCGTGACCCTTTCTCTCCTCGCAGCGCCCACCGACCCTGAGCTGAGCGCTGTTTACGGAGAGCCGGAGCTGACTGTGCTGAAATCCACCTCTCTCACATTGCCTGCGCGCTCGGGAGGAAGATAGTGAGACTCGGTGTCAGGCTCGCGCTGACGATGACCGCCCTGGTAGCAGCGGTGGTGGTCTCGGCAATTGTCTCCATCGATGTTTATCAGCGCCGCGCCAAGCGCGAGGAGCTTGTCCAGAAACTCGACGACAAGGTCCCATCGCTGCAAGAGGTTCAGCGCACGGATCTCAGGGTCCTGGGTCAGATTGCACGCGGCTATGCCGACGAGCCGCGCATCCGGGCGCTCATCAACTCGGCGCAGGTCGACGATCTGACGATCACCGACGAGGCTCGCGAAATCCGGGTCGCAGCCAAGGTCGACATGATGCTGCTCACCGGCGCCGCCGGCACCGTCCGCGCCAACGTGACCGCGCGCGGCAAGGCCATCGCGATTCCGCCCGGCTACATCGAAAATGCCGAAGCGCCCGACGCCCGCAAGGAGTTCGCGGCGGCGTGGGTGCTCGAAGGCGAGCTCTATCTGGTCGCCGGTCGCGCCATCACGCTCGGCGAGCGCACCTCGGGCATGATCATCGCCGGTGCGATCCTGAGCAACGAGCAGGCCGAGCGCATCCACCGGATGCTCGATACCGATGTCGTCCTGGTCGCCAACGAGCGCATCACCGCCGCCGCCGTCGACCCGCACCTGAGCAGCCACCGCGTGGAGCTGGCCGAGGCGCTGCGCGCCGTCGCCAACCAGGCGAAGACCAAGGCGACCGAGGTCAGCGTCGCTGGTCAGACCTACGTCGTACGGCTGGCCTCCGTCGAGGGGCTCGAAGGCCCCAGGGCCAGCAAGGCAGCCGGACAGACCCACTTCGCGATGCTCCGCTCTCTCGACAAGGAGCTGGAGTCCTACTACAAGAGCCGGAGCTTCCTGCTCAAGCTCGGTTTCTTTGCGATTGCCGTCGCCATCCTGGCCGCTCTGGTCATCGCGAACACGCTCTCGCGCCGGGTCTCACGGCTGGCATCTGCGACGACGCTGGTTGCCGCCGGCGATCTCGATACCAGCGTGCCCATCGGCGGCCGGGACGAGATCGGCGCGCTGGGCCGCGCCTTCAACGACATGATCGCCAAGCTGCGCATCTCTCGCGAAGAGCTGAGATCCAAAGAGCGGCTCGAACGCGAGCTTGAGATCGCCACGGTCATCCAGACGCTGCTGCTGCCCGCGCAGCCGGCGCTGGATGGCTACGATGTCGCCGCCCGCATGGTTCCCGCCGAAGAGGTCGGCGGCGACTTCTACGACGTGCACACGGCCAGCGCCGGCAGCTGGATCGCGATCGGCGACGTCTCGGGCCACGGAGTGACCCCGGGTCTCATCATGATGATGGTCCAGAGCATGCTCTCGGCCATCGCCCGCCAGAGTCCCGAGGTCGGCGAAAAGTACTCGCCGCGCGAGGTCTTGCGCGTCATCAACTCGGCGCTGCACGACAACCTCCGCACCCGCATGCACGACGACAACTACATGACGATGGTGCTGCTCAAGCACGTCGGTGGCGGCAAGTTCCGCTACGCCGGCGCGCACGAGTCGATCCTCGTTTACCGGCGCAGCAGCCATCAGGTCGATACGCTGCCCACCGACGGAACCTGGCTTGGACTCCAGGACGATATCGGCCCGTTCATCGAGGAGCACGAAGTCGAACTGAGCCATGGTGACGCACTGGTCCTTTACACCGACGGTGTCACCGAGGCGAAAAATCCCCAGGGCGTCCAGTACAACCTGGATCGGCTCCGCGACATGCTGATCAAGCAGGGCAGCATGTCGATGCCATCGGCGCAGAAGATCCGCGATGGCATCATCGACGACGTCATGTCCTGGTCGCGCACGCGCCAGGACGACGTGACGGTGATGGTGCTGCGCCGCATGGAAACCTGATCGCGAGCAGACGGAAGTATGTCCGAACAGCGCCTTTCGCTGATGATTGCTGGAGGGGGCATCCTGTGCCTGCTGCTCCAGCTTGTCGTCTCTCTGACGGATAACCCGGTCAAGCGCGCCCAGCTTGCCGCCCACGAGGTCGCCGACTCGTCCGTGGGTCAGCGCGCCGAGAAGCGGGCCACGCGGCTCAGCAGCCGCCTGGGCGCCGCACTGGCCGACGGCAACAAGAACCTGATGCAGTCGGAGCTGGACCTGGCGGTTCAGGCCGACCCGGAGATCGTCGAGATCGGCATCGTCGACAACGACATGACCGTGCTCGCCAGCTCCGATCGGGCTCGTGTGGCCAAACCGCTTACAGGTCCGGCCGAGCAGCTCGTCCGCGACTCGTTCGGCGCCGGCCGCATTGCCCGCACGCTGCCCATGTCCAAGGATCAGCTGGTGCTGCGCGCGCAGCCGGTGTCCAGCCCGCAGCAGGGCTTCCTGGCCATGCTCTACCTGGTGCTGACCACCTCGGGCGTCCAGGACGATCTGAGCAAGGTCGTGCTGGCGCTCCAGCCGCCGCGCGTGCCCGCCTGGCTAACGATCGGGCTCGGGCTGGCGGGACTGGGCGCGGCGCTGTTCATGCTCATCACCGGCGCCCGCCGCGACGAGCAGGAGGCGCTCCAGCTGCAGGCCGTCGTCGAGCAGATGGCCATGGGCCACTTCGACGCCCGTCTCGACCCGCAGGACGTTCCCCGCTTTGCTGGCATTGCCGAGCGCCTGAACGCCATGGCCGAGCAGGTGCAGCTTCTCCAGCAGGCCGAGCAGGAGGCCGCCGAGCACGTCAACCGCAAGGAGCAGGAGCTCGCCGACGCGCAGATCGTTCAGCAGACGCTCATGCCCGAGGTGCGCCGCATCGCCCGCGGCACGCTCCAGCTGTGCGGCGTCTACCGCAGCGCCAGCAAGCTGTCCGGCGACTGGTGGAACCACTTCCCGCTCGATGAGCACCGCACGCTGCTGGTGCTGGCCGACGTGGTCGGCCACGGCATCGGCTCGGCGGTGGTCGGCGCCATGGCCTACGGCTGCGCCCAGCAGCTGCATCAGGATCTGGCCTCTGCCCTGCGTCCCGAGGCGCTGCTCGATCGCCTGAACCATGCGATCTACTCGACGACCAAGGGCAAGTTCACGATGAGCTGCTTTGCCGCCATCGTCGACACCAAGGAGTGCCGAGTCACCTTCGCCAGCGGCGCCCAGGCCTTTCCGCTGCTGTTTCGCCCCCGCGACACCCAGAAGCCGTTCATCCCCCTGGTTGCGTCCGGCTCGCCGCTCGGATCGGTCAAGGAGGGCAAGTTCGAGTCCAATGCCCAGGCCTTCGAGCCAGGGGATCTGCTGATCCTCTATACCGACGGTCTTATCGAGGCTGCGAACCCCAACGGCGATCAGTTTGGCGATAAGCGCGTGCGGCAGACCGTGCAGAAGAACTTTGGCCGAAATGTCGAGGAAATCTGCGAGGCTATCCTCGGTGAGGTCTCGCGTTTCGTCGGCAACTCAGAGCTGGAAGACGACCAGACGCTCGTCGTTGCTCGCCTTGCCCCGCCAACCCCGTGAATCGCGATGAGCATCGACGCCGAGCGGGATGTCTTGCTCTGACTTGGGGATAAGGGCAATCTAAGTGTAGATAGATGAACCGGCTACAACTTGAACCGCTTCATGTTGGGGCACTGACCGGCGAAGTCCTGGATTCCGACGACACCGTCTCGGTTGTGCTCCGTGGTGACTCTGACGCCCGCGACGCCGGCGCGGCTCTCGACGACTTTCTGGTTCGGCGCGTCCATCCAGCGGTCGTGACCTCGGGACTCAAGCTCCTCCAGCTCGATGTGACAGGGCTGGAATTCTTGAATTCCGCTGGGATCAAGGCGCTGGTAAACTGGTTGCTAGCGATCAAGCGAGAGCCGCAACAGTCCCGGTACTTTATCGTGCTTCAGTACGATGAGGGCATCACCTGGCAGAGCAAGGGACTGAAACCCTTGGCCTGTGTGGCCCCATCGAACCTGCGCCTTGAGCCGCTGCGGTAGCAATCATGCTGGCGAGAAATCCACCCTGGATACATATCGAGCTGGTGCCAGTCTGGGTGCACATCAAGAACCTGCGCCATTTTGTGCGCGAGTTCTGCGTCGGCATGTCCATGCTGCCCGAGACCGCCGACCAGATCGCCATGACCACCTCCGAGCTGCTTGAGAACGCGACCAAGTACGCCTCGACGCTGTGGGCTCGCTACGATCTGAGGCTGCTCGGCGGACACGCTGAGATCAGCGTCACCAACAGCGCCACCGCCAAGCAGCGCGAGACGCTCATCAGCTTCGTCAACGAGGTCAGCCAGGGCGACGCTCTCGACGCCTACATCCGCTGCCTGGAGCGCCAGTCCCTCGAAGGACAGTCGCAAGCTGGCCTGGCCCGCATCCGCTACGAAGCCTCCGCCGACCTCGCAGTCAGTCAGATCGACGAAGAGATCTGCCTGATCGCTCGCATCCCCGTCTGACCTCTGGCCATCTGAGCGCACGATGCTGAATCGGGTTCAGGAGTTCGCAGGCCTGCTGCGACGCAACGGTGTGCGCACGTCCACCGCCGAAGTCCTCGACTCGGTGCGTGCGCTTGAGCTCTGCGGCCTCGACGATCCCGGTCAGGTGCGCGCCGCCCTCGCCGCCACCCTCATCAAGCGCCAGGAAGACGCCGAGATCTTCGACGAGCTGTTCTCGCTCTTTTTCTTCCGCCCCGGTCAGTTCCTGCGCACAAACGAAGCGCCCCTCGTCGAGTCGCTCCGCAATCAGGGCCTCTCCGAGGAAGAGGTCGAGCGCGTCCTGGCGCTTCTAGCCGATCAGGCGGCCCGCCTCGACCCCACCGCGCGCATGGCCCTTGGACTGCGCCGCAGCGACATCGAGGCCCTCATGCGCCTCGCCGGCCTGCGCGTCGACTTTGGCCGCCTCGTAAACCCGCTCCAGATCGGCTTTTTTACCCAGCAGGTGCTCGACCAGCTGCGCTTCGCCGACTCGCAGGCCCAGCTCAGCCAGCTCGCCTCGGGACTCGGCAGCGCCCTCGGCGGCCAGCGCGCCCAGCAGATCGCCCAGCTGCTGCAGGCCAACCTCGGCTCGCTGCGCGCCTCGGTGCGCTCCTTCGTCAAGGACGAGTTCGAGAAGCGCAACGTCCGCTACACCGAGGAGATGCGCCGCGACCTCCTCATGCACAAGCCCTTCGGCCAGATGTCCCACGAGGAGCTCGTGCGCCTGCGCCGCGAGGTCGAGCGTCTGGCCAAGAAGCTGCGCACCAAGGCCTCGCTGCGCCCGCGCCACCGTCGCCACGGCCGCCTCGACATCCGCCGCACGCTGCGCAGCGCCCTGGCCACCGGCGGCACCCCGTTTGCGCTCAAGCTCCGCCACCGCCGCATCGAGAAGCCGCGCCTGGTCGTCCTGTGCGACATCTCCGACTCGGTGCGCAACGTCTCGCGCTTCATGCTCCAGTTCGTCTACACGCTGCAAGAGATGTTCTCCAAGGTGCGCTCGTTTGTCTTCGTCTCGGACCTGGGCGAGGCAACGGATCTGTTTTCCCGCCACGAGCTCGACGCCGCCGTCGAGCGGGCCCTCAGCGGCGAGATCATCCACGTCTACGCCAACAGCAACTACGGC
>Ga0075163_10001833_pt1 | contig 28765 bp, 39 predicted proteins | sample JI1023141ADNA_FD_71478 | JGI IMG/M metagenome (GOLD analysis project Ga0075163, IMG submission 71478) | Wastewater effluent complex algal communities from Wisconsin, to seasonally profile nutrient transformation and Carbon sequestration -... | ecosystem: Engineered > WWTP > Effluent > Algae...
CTGTAAACTGCCCACTGGAAGCTAACTCTTGTATTTCTGCAGGTACTGGTAAAACCCTCCTTTGGTGTCATGTAGCTCCTCACTCCCCCGTGTGACGGTCGCGATACCGACACCGAGGTCCTCAGCGATTTTACGCTGTGTTTCACCAGCATGAAGGCGTTTGATAATCTGCCAACGTATAGGTAGCTGATTCTCTTCGCTTTCAGTCAAAAAATCATGTATAAGTGCCTCGAACAGTTTTTCATCTTTCGACGCATTCAGGAGCACTTCTATCAATTCTTTTTTATATTGTGCATTTTTCATTCTAATGAGAAAAGAAACTTTCAAATATTTTGACGACGATTGCAAACGGAACTGAAACTATCCATACCAAATAGCGAAACACTATTGATCCCGGCCACTGCTGTTTCTTGAAATACTCTTCGAGCAATTCCAAACCACGATAGATAGGCATAAGTATGCCCATCAGTAGCATCAGAAACATTCCTACAATAAACTTTATGAGTTCCATAAAGGCTGTTGGTGTGTATTAAGAGAAATAATTGATCTTGATTGCCTCTTTGACTTCTCGCACCGTTTCCTCACCTATTTTTTGCACGCGTTCTGTTCCCTCTCGCAAAATACCCATCACGTATTCTGGGTTCTTTGCTAACTCCTCACGTCGCTCTCGTATCGGAGCGATGATAGCTTGTAATACTTCAGTGAGACGCTTCTTCAGCACAACGTCTCCGAGACCTCCTGCTCGGTATTGCTTTTTAAGTTCTTCTACTTCGTCTTTTCGTGTATCAAAAATATCGAGGTATGTGAAAACAACATTGCCCTCGACTTGTCCTGGATCCTCGACGCGAACGTGGTTTGGGTCAGTATACATCGCGCGGACTTGGTCCTCTATCTCTTTGTCTGTTGAAGAGAGGTAGATACAGTTGCCGAGAGATTTGGACATCTTTGCACCTCCATCGACGCCGACGAGTCGTGCGTTCTCAGAAAAAATTCCTTTCACATGCGGAAAGACTTCACCATACATGCTGTTGAATTTGTCTCCTATTTCATTGGTCTGTTCTATCATCGGTTTTTGATCTTCGCCTACTGGCACGGTATTTGCCTTTACAATGAGAATATCTGCAGCTTGGGAAACAGGGTACATCAAAAATCCAGCTGGGACTTCTTCGCCGTAGCCTTTTTGTAGCATTTCACTTTTCACTGTTGGATTTCTCTTGAGTCGCGCTAGAGTGACAAGATTGAGGAAGAGAACAGTGAGTTCTGCAATTCCAGTGATTCCTGACTGAACAAACATAGTCGTCTTTTTTGGATCGAGTCCACACGCTAGGTTATCGAGCACCACTTCCATGACGTTACTGCGCACCTTTTCTGGGTTGTCTGCGTTGTCGGTTAGTGCCTGGATGTCGGCCACCATGTAAAAAGCCTTGTCTGCCTCGTCCTGGAGACGTATACGGTTCTGTATCGAGCCGATATAGTGCCCCAAATGAAGCCTCCCTGTCGGACGGTCTCCGGTAAGCACTATTTTTTCTTTTTGTTCCATATTTGGATTATGCCATATTTTCTCGACTTTATCCATAACGCTTTTGCACACAATACAAACATATTGCGTCTATCTAGCCCTTTGCCAAGAGTGACCTACCTGCTAAAATCGTTCTATGGCACAAAAACGTGATTTACGACTACCCCCACAAGACCTCGAGGCAGAGAAAGCTGTACTCGGTTCTGTTATGTTGCGCAAGGACGCTCTCCATGAAATAGAAGACTTTATGACGGAGCGGGCGTTCTACAGCGACAAGCACCGCCACATATGGAAAGCGATGGCTGAGCTAGCGATGCACGGTGACCCTATCGACCTCGTCTCTGTTTCAACATATCTCAAAGACAAAGGGTTGCTCGAGTCTATCGGAGGTGCTTCCGAGATTTCATCTCTCGTCGAATCAGTCCCCTCTGCTGCAAATATCGCCTACTACGCTGATATCGTCTACAAAAAATACCAACTGCGTTCTCTCATCGAAGCAGCAGAAGGTATCGTCCACACAGCGTTTACTGAAACAGAAGAAACAGTCGAGGCGCTACTCGACGCTGCTGAGAAAAGAATTTTTTCTGTTACTACCAACAACAAGGCGCAGCGCTACACCAGTATCAAAGATAGCTTGAAAGAAACATGGGAAGAGCTCTCTCGCGTGCACGATGGCGAAGGACTGCTCCGTGGTGTACCAACCGGGTACCAATCACTCGACTACAAACTCTCGGGACTACAGAAGTCTGACCTCGTGATCCTCGCTGCTCGTCCGTCTATGGGTAAGACAACACTCGCGCTCGACATAGCACGCAACACTGCAATCCATGGCAATACGCCGGTGGTTATCTTCTCGCTCGAAATGTCCCAACAACAGCTCGTCACCCGTATGCTCGCCACAGAAGCGCGTGTTGACTCATGGAAACTCCGTACAGGAAAACTCGACGACAGTGATTCGTTTTCACGTATCAGTGACGCGCTCGACCGACTGTCCAAAGCTCCTATCTATATCAACGACGAAGCCGGCAACTCGACAACACGTATGAAAAGTTTTGCCCGTCGTATAAAAAGTGAGCACGGACTCGGCCTGATCGTTGTCGACTACCTCCAACTCATGACTGCCGGCAAGAGCTATGACTCGATGGTCAACCAAGTCACCGAAATTTCTCGCTCGCTGAAGAGTCTCGCGCGTGAACTCGACGTACCGGTACTCGCCCTCTCACAGCTCTCTCGTGCAGTGGAAACTCGTGGTGGACGACCAAAACTCTCTGACCTCCGTGACTCGGGATCTATCGAGCAGGACGCCGACGTCGTGATGTTTATCCACCGCGACGACAAAGGCCGTGATAACGAACTCCACGACAACGAACCAACAGAGACGACTATCATCATCGCAAAACACCGTAACGGTCCTGTCGGTGAAGTTCCTCTCATGTTTGATCCAAAATCAACAACGTTCCACTCTATAGAGAAAAATATCAAGGCGCCGCAATACGTCAAAAAGTCCGCTTCTGTGGATGATGTGTTTTAGAACCAGCCTCTAGTACCTAGTCTTTAGCGCCTAGAAATTGATACCCATTTTGTATTTAGATTTCTATTTCTGTCCGATTGTTTAGAATTTTGAGTTTAGAGCTTCGGACTTTTCATGTGGTATACTTGCCACATGAAGGATTTAGACGAATTAGCAAAAATATTTTCACACTTCCCAGGGATTGGCGAACGCCAGGCTCGGCGTTTTGTGTACTACCTGCTGAAACGTGACCGCGCCACACTCGCTGAACTCACCGAACGTATCATGCGCCTCAAGGAAAGCGTGCGTGAGTGCTCTCGCTGTCAAAAGTTCTCGGAAATGCGCGACACTATGTGCGACCACTGCCACGTCACACTCACCTCACCTACTATGATGATAGTGGAAAAAGATTCTGATCTCGAGACTATCAAACGCGCTGGTGTCTACGACGGCAGTTTCTTTGTTCTCGGAGGTCTCGTGCCGATACTCGACGAAGCACCCGAGCGACGCGTACGATTGTTGCCACTAAAGAAACGTATTGAAAGCGAATCAGCAACTCTCTCGGAGATAATCCTCGCCCTCTCGTTCACCCGCGAAGGAGAATACACCGACGAGCTCGTACGAGACTATCTACGCAAACACTTCCCGGGAGCTACATTTACCGTCTCGAGCCTCGGACGAGGACTCTCTACCGGCACCGAACTCGAGTACGCAGATACGGAAACTATCAAAGGCGCGCTATTGCACAGAAACTCCTAGCGACCAGCTAGATACAAAAAATCCCGACCTAAGTCGGGATTTTTATTTATGCAATTTCTTTTATCTTTACTTCGAAGTATGGTTGTCGGTGGCCTTTCATCTTGTCGCGGTTACTCTTTGCCTTGTATTTGAAAACGATCTTCTTTTCTCCAAGTCCACTTTTTACAAATTCTCCGATAACCTTGGCACCTGTAACATAAGGCATACCGATATTTGTTGTACTTCCATCGTCAGTCAAAAGAACCTTGTCAAAGACGACTTTGTCTCCTTTGGCAAATTCCCCTTTCATCTTTTCGATAGTTACTGTATCTCCAACAGATACTTCATATTGCTTGCCACCTGTTGCAATAACTGCAAATGCGGCGTCTTTTGTAACTTTCTTTTTAGCTGGTGATTTCGTTGGCATAAGCGGTATATTACACCAAATGCCCAAATTAGTCAACAATACAGGCGTTTACTGGGCAAAAGAGGTCAAAAGGCTTCTAATTCCCTATATTTAAGGGTATAATCAGTCACAGTTATGGAATTGGAATTATACAACTCACTCGGCAAATCAAAACAGGTCTTTACCCCTATACAGGAAGGGCATGTGGGCCTCTATACCTGCGGACCAACGGTCTACAATTTTGCCCATATAGGCAACCTGCGTACATACGTGTTTGAGGATATTTTGAAGCGCGCACTCTTGTACTCGGGTTACACAGTCAACCATGTCATGAACATCACTGATGTCGGGCACCTCACTGACGATGCAGACGCAGGTGAAGACAAAATGGAAAAGGGTTCTAAGCGGGAAGGAAAAAGTGCGTGGGATATCGCCCTCTTCTACCAAGAAAAGTTTGAGGATGATATGCGTGCGCTCAACATACTAACACCTACGACGACGTGTAAAGCAACGGACCATATCGCTGAGCAAATTGCTCTTGTTGAAACTCTTACAAAAAAAGGGTTTACGTACGAAACCGAAGAAGGTATTTACTTTGACACAACAAAGCTCGCAGACTACGGCAAGCTCGTTGATCTCAAAAACCAAAAACTCGAGGGTGGCCAGCGAGTGTCGCTCGGTGAGAAAAAGGATATTCACGATTTTGCGTTGTGGAAGTTCACTCCCGCAGGAGAAGAGCGTCAGATGGAATGGGAGGCGTTTGGACGTCATGGCTTCCCTGGCTGGCATATCGAGTGTTCTGCGATGGCGATGAAGTATCTCGGTAAGGAACTTGATATACACTGCGGAGGTGTCGACCACATGCCGGTGCACCACACCAACGAAATAGCACAGAGTGAGGCAGCTACAGGAAAAGCACCGTGGGTAAAATACTGGATGCATGGCGAGTTTCTCGTGATAAAAAGTGGTGACGAAGAGAGCACAAAAATGGCAAAGTCTGGCGAGAATTTTATTACTCTTTCAACTCTCACTGCACGTGGTATTCATCCACTTGCATACCGATTTTGGCTTCTCATGGGTCACTACCGTACACAGATGACTTTTACCTGGGAAGCACTCACAGCCGGGCAGACAGCATACGAAAGATTTGTCGCAGGTTTCCGAGAACTAGGACCAGTGGCTGGTGCTGTAGATGAAACATTTTCGAAAAGCTTTCGTGAGGCCGTACAGAACGACCTCGACATGCCAAAGGCTCTCAGTATTGCATGGGAAGTACTAAAGAGTGATATGGTACCCGCTGACAAACGAGCAACACTTATAGACTTTGATGCTGTGCTCGGATTGCGACTAGCAGAAATAAAGAAGATTTCTATACCTGACGAAGATATGGCTCTCGCAAAAGAGCTCGATACAGCACGATTTGAAAAGAATTTCGTACGCTCTGATGAGATACGAAAAGAGCTTGAAGCAAAGGGTTACGAAGTAAAAAATACACCGAACGGAACTGTACTCGTATCAAAGTAAACGAACTTTGTACTAAAAAAAACGTATCAATATTGTGACGACCGTCACAATATTGATACGTTTTTTATGTTATGAAAACACTACTTAGTTACCGTATTCTTGCTATAAACAAGTTTCTATTTAGCTTTGACGTCGAGGGTAAATGAACCCTTTTCCCCTTCCCAGGTAACAGCAATCTCGTGACTACCAACTTCTTTTATCGCTTCTGGAAGTACTATCATATCTTCGACAATCGCGACATTTGCTCCTTTTTTGAGTTCAGCAACGATATCTTTCGCGTGAATGCCTTTGAATAGGTGGCCTTTTTCGTTTGCTGGAGACACTATGGTGATTTTGATCTCTTTGAGTGCGTCGAGTCCTGCCTTGAGCTTTGCGCGCTCGACAGTATGTGAAAGGTATATCGACTCTTTTCGAGCTTCAACTTCTTTTATCTTTTCAGGTGTTGCGACAACTGCCTTGCCGTTTTTCAAGAGAAAATTCTGAGCAAAACCCTGTGGAACTTCTTTGATATCGTATTTTTTACCGACGCGTGCTACGTCTACAAGTAGGATAACTTTCATATAATTACAACGTTTGTGGTGCTAATAATAATTCGACAGCTCTATCTAACTGTGGATCGGTGCCAGCTATATAGTCCTCTGGGGTAAACGGTACGACAACATCTGGAGTAAGTCCGTTGTCATCGATAGAAACTCCGTTTGGTGTATACCACTTGGCGACAGTAATCTTGAGTTCGGTGTCACTGGTAATCTGAATCAATTCCTGAACGGTCCCCTTTCCAAACGTCTGCTCACCTACGAGCGTTGCCACACCAGCTTCTCGTAGTGCCCCTGCCAAAATCTCGGATGCGGACGCTGAACCACCGTTGACGAGTATTGCGACTTTAACTGGCTTGTCTTTGAATACGTTGTAGCCCTTGCTTCTGTATATTTTATCTTCAGTATCCCCTGTGCCCTCTTTGACCACAGGCTCACCAATCGGCATGAACCAACTAGCTATGTCTACTGCACCGTCGAGGTAGCCACCTGGGTTGTCTCGAAGGTCGATGATGAGTTTGTCACTTTTGGTATTGAGAAACTCTCTGAGTGCGCCCTGGAAAAGCACTGGAGCGTTTTCAGAAAAACTGTAGAGCGATATCACAAACACACCGTCGTCACGCAATTCCGAATCAATCGTAGGAATATCTATCGTGTCGCGGACTATAGTCACCTGTCGTGTTGTCTCTTCACCTTCACGGAATATAGTGAGTGTTACTTCTGTTCCCTTTTCACCTTTGATGAGTTTGATTGATTCGTCTACTGACATGTCGTTGATCACAACGTCACCAATTGCGAGGATCTTGTCCCCTTCACGTAGTCCGGCCTTTTCAGCGGGAGAATCTTTGAGTGGTGCGATAACAGTGAGCACCCCCTCTTTCATGCCGATCTCTACTCCGATACCTGAGAACGAGCCTTCTATCACTTCATTGAACTCTTTTGTTTCTTCTGGATCAAAGAAAACGGTGTAAGGATCGCCGAGAGATTGAGCCAGACCTTTGACTGCGCCCCATACTTTTTCCTCATCGTCGATAGCGTTTTTGTCTACGTATTTATCATCAATAGTGTTCCATACTTCCCAAAATGCTTCAAAGTCGACAGGAGACGCAAACGCAGTTTCTTTGTTGAACAATGCAGTAATCTTTGAAACTTCTGGACGATTTTGAAATCCCATGACGACACCTGCGACAAACACAAAAGCGAAAAGACATGTCACCGTAAAAATAGTAACGAGAAGTCTACCTTTTTTTCTTTTTTGGTCTTCGAGATTGGTCATAGAGAAAACGAACTACTACAGCATAGCATATTTTGTACACTGCTTCTATGTGGAACAATCGGTAAAACTGTTGTCCTGTTGGGGTTCTTACTCGACGAGAGCGCCTCTCGTATAGTTGTATTTGTTTGCTGCATCCCACAGGAGCCACGAGGTGAGTCCTGCGTCATAGGTACCGTCGAGCTGCGCCCGTATCTCGGCAGAAGTGTATGGTGGCGTGCCCAATGAAAAGTTTTGCAACCAAGGACGGAGCTGGTCTTTGTTTACTCGAGAGCGAACCGACTCTGGTTGCGCAGGGTCGTTCTTCATAGCCTCGGCACGGACAACTGCTGCTGACATCACGTACTCGATCAGGTCGTGTGGGTTGGCGTTTGGGTTTGCCCAACCGTTGAAGTTCGGTGGATAGTGCGATGGATAGACCATCGGACACACGTAGTCAAAGTAAGGTAGCGCCTTTTCGAGGACTTGGCCAATACCTAGATCGTCGGTGTTTGTTGTCGTCATACCAAAAAGATCAGCCGATGTCTTCATACCTGTATCTTTGAGTTCAGTATCGAGGTAAGCAAAAAATTCTTCAACGATCTCTGATTTTGATAGCGTACTATCTGGTATCGCCATGTCTTTTATGTTGCCGTCCGAAGGGAAACGGACATAGTCAAAATTTATTTCGTCAAAGCCCTTTGCGTATGCGTCTTTTGCAATTGCGGCTGTGTATGCCCAGACGTCCGGGTTGCCTGGATACAAATAGTGCAAGCCGTTTTTGTCTGCCCACAATCCTCCGTCGCTCACGCGTTTGATGGCGAGGTCAGGGAATTTCTTTGCGAGATACGGATCCTGAAAAACGGTCACACGACCTATAACATAGACACCCTTTGCATGCAGGTCTGCGATTATTTCTTCAATACCTTTGATACGAGACTCTGCTGCGCCGTACATGTTGATAGTAGGGTCATCAGTAAGGTATGCGATCTTTCCAGAGTAATCTTTGATGTCTATAACGATTGCATTGATTGAAGTTTCATCAACAAGCTTGATGAGATTGTTTCGGAGACTCGGAGTAGAAGCCACCCAGCTCGTCATGTAGATACCATAGAGCGGTTCAGGGGTCGGTAAGTGTGTTGCGGTAGAGACTGCAGTAGCTGTGGAAGTATCCGCTAGTAGTGCTGTACCAGATGGATCGAGTGGATCTGCTGTCGCTACAGAAGTATCTATTTGTCCGGACGCTTCGTCGGCCGTGTACGTCTTTGCAGTCACTTGAGGCAAGACAAAGAAACCAAGCAGGAGAAGAGCTACAATAGAAAAAACAACAAGTTGTACGTGTTTAGTGAATATTTTTTTCATTATCAAGACGAAGCACATGAGAACTCGCCTCTTCGTCTGGGCGGATATCGAGCACAGGTTGCTCTGGCACGACTACTTCTTCTTTTCGTTTACGTTTGAAAAATGGAACAGCTCCTCGCATGGTGTACGAGAACAAGCAGATAAAAACACCTGCGAGTATGGTAGTAAAATTTTTAAACCACACAGGAAAACCTAGGAGTGGCATAAGGATAAGGAAAAGTCCTGTAAAGAAAAGTATTTTTTGTCGTTTCATATGGATGTATTATACCCCCACACTGACGTATTGCAAAGTTCTAACCGTGTACAATAACGACGTACTCACCTCGTGGAAGCTTTGTTTTGGCATCTTCCAGATGTTCTCTGGCGGTCTTGCTCACCGTTTCTTCGTATATTTTTGTTAGCTCACGTGCGAGAACTACCTGCTTGTCGGGTGCAAACTTGTTTAGAGCTTCGAGCGTTTTCAAGACTTTGTGTGGAGATTCATAAAACACATACGGACGTTTCGCTACGGCTATCTCTTTCAGTAAAGTCTCTCTTCCCTTTTTCTGTGGTAAAAAGCCGAGAAATACGAATTCGTGCATCGGCACTCCTGCGCCAGAGATTGCCGCTGTGAGGGCCGAGGGTCCAGGAATAACGTTCACTGGTAAGTCGAGTTCTCGTGCTTTCATAACGAGAAGCACTCCCGGATCAGAAATACCCGGTGTACCCGCGTCAGTAACGAGAGCTATATCTTTGCCCTCCTCGAGCATACGAATGTATGCGTCGATTTTTCCACCAGCAGTGTTGGCATGAAAAACACCCATGCGAGTTTTGATCTCGTATTTTTGTAGTAGCTTGCCGGTGACGCGTGTGTCTTCACACAAAACAAGCTCAACTTCTTTGAGAATTCGGATAGCGCGAAGCGTGATATCCTCGAGATTCCCGATAGGTGTTGCAACAACGTACAGCATCGTTTAGAAAATAAAGTCTTTGATAAAGAGTGAGATGACAGTACCGAGAGCAACGAGCACACCACCCCAGATGATATCGATAGCAATAACCTTTGCTGGCCACGCAGAAAGTATTGCGTAGTTAGTGAACTCATAAAACGCGTAGAGTGCAATACCGAAACCAAAAGCAATCACGATAGTTTGCCAGTTCATGCCTAGCGCACGAAATGCTGGCACAACGAAAAAAGTAGTAAGGAGCGCTAGTGCGATATACACAGCAATCATCGATGGGATGTGTGGCTTGAAGGCCCCACCAGACGCGCGCGCTAGAGGCCCGAGAGCATTGAGATAAAAGTCTTTCATAATAACTCCGATCCAGAGATAGTCGAGACCTATGAAGACGAGAACTGAGATGAGGAATTGTTGAAACATGGGAATATAGTTGTCAGTACGTAGTGCGTAGTGCTTAGTAATAAATACAAAAATACAGTACCTATTGTTTATTTGCTTGTGCTTGGCGTTTTACTTCCCTCCATGATCCAAATAATTTCTTGCCAGGATACAGCGGGATAAATCGACTCACTCGCTCTTTGTATGCAGCAAACTCTGGGTGTGAAGCTTGACGAGCCTCGGTCATAGGAATACCTGATACGTGCGTGATGAGGTACGTAATCATGAGAGGGCCTGCAATAGTCCACCATGGAGCATGTCCCGCCATAGCAACGAGCCAGATACCCCACCACACAACCACTTCACCGAAATAGTTTGGGTGCCGAGTGATACTCCATAGCCCGCTGGTCATGAGGTGCCCCTTGTTTGCAGGATTTTTGAGAAACTTGCCGAGTTCTGCATCCCCAACGGTTTCGAAAAGAAAGCCGATAGTCCATATCGCTATTCCCATAATATCGAACCAGTTTGGAAAGAGTACTCCGTGCGTTGTGATGCCGTACATAACAGGAAGCGCTATGATGAAGAGCAAGAATCCCTGAAGTAAAAACACTTCAAGAAAACTATAGAGCACTGTCATCTTGCCCCACTTTTCACGCATGGCAACATAGCGCGGATCCTCGCCACGTGATCGATAGCGACGATAGATATGAACAAACAGTCGCATACCCCAGATGGTGACGAGACCAACGAGGATGAGCGAACGGACATCTACCCCACCTCGAAAATACACATCAAACTTGAGCGCAGAGAAAGCGACAATAATAAATCCTAGCCCCCAACCCACGTCTGCGATATCGTTTCGCTTGTTTAAAAGCGACATAACGAAAAGCAACACCATGTAGACGAGAACGAGAAATGCGATGTAGATAAGTATGCTATGCATATGGATAGTATTAGCGAACAGTAAACGATGCCTTGACCGTCACCATAACTTCCTTGTCGATTTGTGACGTATCATATGAACCATAATCTGCAACTTCGGTTGAATTTGGAGAAAGTACCTGCACGACACCAGACGATGCACTCTTGAGAGTACCTACTCGCTTGCCAGAAGAAGTGGCGAGTTCGTCTGCACGAGCCTTTGCATCGGCGACAGCCTGACCGAGAAGTGACACACGGAGTTCCGGAAGATTTGAGATGTAGTATTCAAGTGACATGGTCTGGAATATCACACCCTCTGCGATAACTGCGTCGACACCTTTTGAAAGTTCAGTGATCTTTTGAATATCCTTTGAGCTGACCGTGATGTACTGGTTCAAAATATACTCACGTTGATTGAAAGCAACATTTTGTCCGTAGGAATAGTTCTCATAAAATGAAACTGCTGAGATAGTTATTTCACTTTCAGGAACACCTGCATCAAGGAGAAATGTTTTTACTTTTGCAATATCAGACGCCATCTGTGTGTAGCCTGTATCGAGGGCTGAAATGCTGACTGCACGTGTGATTTGTGTGTTCCACTTCACCGTATCAGAAACAACCGAAGTTTTTGCACTACCGGTCACGGCGAGTGTGTTTTCGAGAGCCTTGATCTTGTAGAACGTAAAACCAATGATACCTGCTGCTAATATGATACCGAGAGCGATAATTGTGCCAAATGGCAAAAGAGCATTTTTTTGTGTTTCCATATATATCTATTATACCCTATCTAGAAATAAATAGTAAAAGCACCCAAAAGGGTGCTTTTACATACATATTACATGCGGTACTTTCTGTTTTTCCACTTATCAGCAATCTTTACTCTCGTGAGTGAGCGTTCGAGTTCAGATTCATAGTGTTCAAAGTCTACCACCTCGTTGTTGTCTTTCATATGACGAAGTTCTTCTGCGCGAGCGCGAGCTTTTGCAACTGCATCCTCCGAAAGATCTCCAACGTGTTCAGCAAAGTCTGCGAGAATTTTGACTACGTCGTTTGCGATTTCGATAAAACCTCCGGAAACTGCCATCGGCACATCGTCGCCGTTTACGCGGGCTACGATATCACCTGAAGCAAGAGAAGAAATAAGGGCGATATGTCCTGGTAGCACCGTGATCTCCCCCTCTGTGGTCGGCATGGTCACCTGATCCACGTCCTCTTCGAAAACCACTTTCTCTGGAGTAATTATTTTAAGTTGAAGCTTTTTATCGGCCATATTTTGGATATATTGTTTCTAATACTTTCAAACAATCTTCTTGTAGCTCGTCTGCAGTCTTTGTTATTTGTATACCATTTTGTTCAGCTACTAACATGTTCATCTTTGTCGACAAGTAGCACTGTGACTGCATGTCGTTGCTCGTGTTCTGTACCACTTGCAAAAACAGATATGCGTTGAATGCGAGTGACGCTATAAAAAGAAATGCGAGCACGCGTGTTGCATCAAAAACTATTCTTGGTGTTCGAAGACATGGTAGTTTGAATTTCATAGTATTTTATAGTGCGCCCTTCATATAGAACTCCTGCTCTGGTTTGTCATCATGCTTACCGTCAAGGATCTCACGGAATGAACGTACTGTGTCAGCGAGTGAGACGTATTGTCCAGGTGCGCCAGTGAATTGTTCAGCAACGAAGAATGGTTGTGAGAGGAATTTCTGGATTTTACGAGCACGGACAACAAGGTCTTTGTCTTCTTGTGAGAGTTCTTCCATACCGAGGATCGCGATGATGTCTTGGAGGTCCTTGTAACGCTGGAGGATGCGTTGTACTTCACGAGCGACTTCGTAGTGTTCTTGTCCAACTATGTTTGGATCAAGGATGGTTGATGAAGAGTCGAGTGGGTCAACTGCCGGGTAAATACCTAGCTCAGAAAGTGAACGGTTGAGCACCACAGTCGAGTCGAGGTGAGCAAATGTTGTCGCTGGAGCTGGGTCAGTAAGGTCGTCAGCTGGCACGTACACTGCTTGCACAGAAGTAACAGAACCTTTGTTTGTAGAAGTGATGCGTTCCTGCATCGCACCCATTTCTGATGCAAGAGTCGGTTGGTAACCCACAGCAGACGGGATACGTCCGAGAAGTGCGGATACTTCAGAACCAGCTTGAGTAAAGCGGAAGATATTGTCGATGAAGAAAAGCACATCCTTTCCTTCCTGATCACGGAAGTTCTCCGCCATAGTGAGACCGGTGAGCGCAACACGCATACGAGCTCCTGGTGGCTCATTCATCTGACCGAAGACCATGGCCACTTTGTCGAGGACTCCAGAGTCTTTCATTTCGTGGTAGAGGTCGTTTCCTTCACGAGTACGCTCTCCAACACCGGCGAACACAGAGTAACCTCCGTGGTTTGATGCGATGTTGTGGATGAGCTCTTGGATGACGACAGTCTTGCCGACACCTGCACCTCCGAAAAGTCCAACCTTTCCTCCTTTTACGACTGGACAGATGAGGTCGATAACCTTGATACCAGTTTCTAGAATCTCAGTTTTTGTAGACTGATCTACGAAGTCAGGAGCTGCACGGTGGATAGAAGAGAGCTTTGCAGTTTTCTTGACCTCTTCCTTGCCGTCGATTTGTTCTCCAAGTACGTTGAACATGCGTCCGAGCACTGGTGCGCCGACTGGGACCGAAATAGGTGCTCCTGTGTCAGTGACTTCTTGTCCACGAGCGAGACCGTCTGTGGTGTCCATAGCGATAGCGCGAACGACGTTGCCTCCGACGTGTTGCTCGACTTCGAGAGTGAGCATTTTGCCACCGTTGTCCACGGTGAGTGCATTGTAAATAGCTGGTAGATTCTCAGCGAATTCTACGTCGACAACCGGCCCGATAATTGATGTGATTTTTCCTTTCATAAATTTTGTACTTGGATTAATAATGGTTAATAATTTCTTTTAATGTGACAAACTTGATAACTGTTTCTCGTCCTTCAGAACATGGTGGAAGGTCGCACGCAACACCAGTCGACACGGTTCTTTTCACTGGAATAATCGGCACGAACCATGACACAATCAGAAATATTAAAATGAGATATAAAATGTATTTCATTATTCATTGTTCAATATTTCTTTTAATGTTTCCATTTCCATATATGTTCTGTCTGGCGGACATCCTTCAGCGGCAATACAGATACTAACATCTTTTACAAAAGTGGGTATTATCGGAACAAACCATGACGCCCCCGCAAGTATTATTATGATCCAAATGATTTTAATCACTATTTTCATATTAACTCACGCTCGCCATACCGGCACTAATTTCTGATATCTCTTTTGTAATCGCTGCCTGACGCGCTTTGTTGAATGCGAGCGTCAAGTCGTCGATCATCTCCCCTGCTGCCTCCGATGCATTCTTCATCGCCATCATGCGGGAAGACTGTTCACTTGCTGAGGACTCGAGAATCATCTGGTACACCTGCGCACGCGCTATCTTTTCAACAAGCTTGGACATGAGAGCGTCGTAGCCAGGCTCAAATACATAGCTTACAGCTGACAGCTTAGAGTTTACAGGAGATCCAGTTTCATTCGATCCTAAGTTCTCGACAGATTCTTTTACTTCTGTTTTTGATATAGGGAGAATCGGTTTGATAGTTGGCTTGGAAACGAGCGCTGAAACAAAGTCGGTGTATGCGATGTATACCTTGTCATATGCACCAGTAGTGAAGTCGTCGATCAAAAGGTTGCCTATCGGAGCCACGTCGCGAAGTGTTGCGTTGTCTGGGAGGTCAGTAAAAGAAGCGACAATATTTTGTCCGATACGACGAAGCGCTGCCTCACCCTTCTTTCCAACAGCAACGAAACTCAAATTCACCTCCGTGTCATGTTTGATCATCTCGATAACACGACGGATTATCTGTGCATTGTACGCACCACAGAGTCCGCGGTTTGAAGAGATAAGAACTACAAGAGCATTCTTCACCTCGCGCTTTTTGAGGAGTGGGTGCTCGCTCTCGGTAGAGATAGCAGAAAGAGACTCGAGTATCTCCCACGAAGCTCGTGCGTATGGACGCGCTGAAAGAGTAGCAGAAACCGCACGCTTCATTTTGGAAGCAGAAACCAGCTCCATCGCTTTGGTTATCTTTTTCGTGTTTTTCACCGATTTGATTCGGCGTTTTATGTCTAAACTTCCAGCCATTGTGTATTAGTTAAATGTTGATTTAAAGCTCTCAATAGTTTCCTTCAATTTCACTTCACTCTCGTCACTCCACATCTTCTTCTCTACTACATCAGTCACAAATTCTTTACAATTTGCTTCTACGTAGTCGATAAGTCCCGCCTCAAATTCCTTGATCTTCACCACTGGAATACTATCCATGTATCCACGCACAAGAGCGTAAAGTGAGATCACTTGGTGTTGAACGAGCATCGGAGAGTACTGTGTTTGCTTGAGGAGCTCGACAGCACGGCGACCACGCTCGATCTGGTTGCGAGTTGCTTGGTCGAGGTCTGAACCGAATTGTGAGAATGCTTCGAGTTCACGGAACTGTGCGAGGTCGAGTTTGAGTGTACCTGCGACTTTCTTCATAGCCTTGATCTGCGCACTACCTCCCACACGAGACACAGAGAATCCGACGTTGACCGCAGGGCGAATACCCTTGTAGAAAAGATCGGTTTCGAGGAATATCTGTCCGTCGGTGATAGAGATCACGTTGGTAGGAATGTATGCAGAGATGTCACCTGCCTGTGTTTCAATAACAGGAAGAGCTGTGATAGATCCACCACCGTGCTCTTTGTTGCGGCGACATGCACGCTCGAGAAGACGTGAGTGAAGGTAAAAGACGTCTCCAGGGTACGCTTCACGTCCTGGTGGACGACGAAGGAGAAGCGAGATTTCACGGTACGCAACTGCGTGTTTTGAAAGATCATCGTAGATGATGAGCACGTCCTGACCTTTGTCCATGAAATATTCTGCGATAGTAACACCTGCATATGGTGCGAGGTATTGCATCGGAGACGGATCAGACGCACCCGCTGAAACAATGATTGTGTAGTCCATAGCTCCAGCTGCTCGGAGACGAGTCTCGAGTGCTCGAAGTTTTGAATCCTTCTGTCCGATAGCAACATACACGCAAGTCATGTTCTGACCTTTTTGATTGAGAATAGCGTCGATAGCGATAGCGGTCTTTCCTGTCTGGCGGTCACCGATGATAAGCTCGCGCTGTCCACGTCCTACTGGTACAAGTGCATCGATAGCTTTGATACCTGTCTGTACTGGCTGGTCGACTGACTGACGTGAGATAACTCCAGGAGCAACGCGTTCGATAGGAAGTGTCTGCTGTACTTTGATATCACCCTTTCCGTCGAGAGGCTTTCCGAGTGGATCGACAACACGACCGACGATCGCGTCACCAACTCCGATTTCGAGGATTTTACCTGTGAGACGAACTTCCTGACCTTCTTTGATACTGCTATATGCGCCAAGAATGATGATACCTACTGTATCGTCTTCTAGGTTGAGCGCAACACCAGTCTCGCCACCTGCAAAGGTAACCATTTCTGACATTTTGACTCCGCGAAGACCAGAGACGCGTGCTATGCCGTCACCGACTTCGAGGACAGTACCGACTTCTTCACGAGTGACACCACCGCCAAAGCCTGCGATTTCGTTCTTCAATTGTTCTATTATGTGTTGTGTGTTTGCCATAAATTATGTGCTATTTAGTAAGTATACGTTCTAGTTTTGTGAGCCGACCTTTCAAACTTGCATCTATGAGGTAGTCTTCTGTTCTTGCTTTCCATCCACCGATGAGTGTTGTGTCTGTTTTTTCTTCGAGTGCCACCGCCGATACGTTCATGACATTCTTTATCGCCTGCTCTATGCTTGCTCGGATCTCTGGGCTAAGTGACTCTGTACTCGACAACACGACTCGTATTCTTCCCTCTTTACTATCCACCAATCGTTCGTATGCAGCCTCTATCTCCCCTACACGACCCAAAGCTTTTTGCTTTGCGAGATATCCAGTGAAGACCTTCATAGCATGTTGGATATCTGCATCACTCTTGCCGTCTGTGAGCTCAAAGAGGATTTCTGCGTATTCTGTTGTGCCTACTTTTCTCATAATCTGTTTATTGTATGTATACTTATACTAATACTTATACTGCGTGTACTTATATTTCCTTCGCGGCATTACTTGCAATCTTGCTCTTCAAATCAGCGTCAACAACATTGCCGAGGACTTTCTCTGTACTTGCAACAACGAGACTAGCAAGTTCGCGTTTTGCGTCAGCTAGCATCTTTGCTTTTTCTGCTTCGAGCTCAGTTTTGCCGTCTGCGACTATTTTCTTTGCATCGGCCTGCGCTTTGTTTACCAGTTCTGCACGTACGGTTTCAGCATCTTTCTTTGCAACAGCGATCAACTCCTGAGACTCTTTTCGAGCTTCTGCGATAACTTTCTTGTACTCAGCTTCGGTATCAGCGAGGAGTTCTTTGTGCTTCTTTGCATCAGTGAGTCCGCCTGCGATTTTTGCACTGCGCTCTTCCATGAGCTTGCCGAGTGGCTTGATAGCAAATTTGTAGAGGACGATGATGACAATACCAAAGTTTACCATCTGTGCGATGATGAGTTTCCAGTCTATGTGAAATGTATCGATGAGTGAATCCATAAATGTAAATCAAAAGTTAAAAATCAAAACTCAAAACTAATAATGCGTACAAGCGAGCAGATGGAGATTCGTGAGAGAACATGGATAGATGTTTTCACGAATCCGGCATCTGCCGACTATTTGATTGAGAACGCAATAACGAGTGCGTAGATTGCGATAGCTTCTGCGAATGCACAAGCGAGAAGCATCGGAACAAGGATCTTACCTGAAGCTTCAGGGTTTCGTCCGATAGCTTCCATAGCACGTGAACCTATCATACCGATACCGATAGCAGGACCAATAGCTCCTAGACCGATAGCGATAGCTTTTGCGAGCATACCTATTTCCATAGTGTTAATTGTATTATGCTTATAATTATATACCACACCGAGTGGCTATTCTCTCCCTGCGAAAAACTTCACAAAGAAAGATCAGCCACCATTATGCATGTGCAGTATTACTCTCATGTTCGACTCCATGAGTGTGGGTATCGTGTTCTTCATCATGCTCACTATGATCTTGTGCAGCTATAGTAAAGTACACAAGCGTGAGCATCGAGAAGATAAGTGCCTGAATCACACCAACAAGAATTTCAAGGAAGAGAAATGGTATCGGTACCGCATACGCAATAAGAGCAGCCATCGATGCGAGCAAGACTTCACCTGCAAAGACGTTTCCAAAGAGACGGAACGAGAGTGAGGCAACTTTTGCAAACTCTCCAATGATCTCGAGCACGCCAACAAAAAAAGTAATAGGCGCAACGATAAGTATGGTTGGGTCTTTCTTGACCTTGGTAAACATGCTACCGAGTATAGCGAGGTTGATGTATTTGTTAAACATCTTCCATCCTCCGATAGTCATAACACCAAACACGTTTGCCCCTATCACAGCTATAACTGCAAGAGCTAGTGTTGTGTTGATATCAGCGGTACCTCCACGGAGAAACGGTATGAGCATGTTCTCACCATGATGTTCTGCTACCTGCCCTACCGTTCCGCTACCTGGCAAGATACCGAGCCAGTTGTTAAAAAGTACAAAAAAGAATATAGATATCGCGACAGGAAAAACCTTGACGGTCAGTCTACGATCGTTAGTCACCTGATCAGCAAGTGAAAGCGCCCCATCGACAATAATCTCAAAAAGGTTTTGCAATTTGCCTGGGATTTCGCGCAGTGAACGACGCAGAGCAATCGATAGTACGATGATCAAAAGAACAGCTCCCCACGACGTAACCAATGAGTTGGTTATCGGAAAACCATTCACCTCCGCGAGCGGTTCAGCAAAAAGAGTAATCTCGCGATGAATTTCATCCGAGTGCTCACCTTCGACAGCGTGTTCCCCTGTCGCTTCTTCTGCGTGCGCGTCTACAACCATTGCGGTCTCCGCAGTGTCGTGTGCAACCTCGCCTGTTGTAACAAGTGGTGACTCGTGAGTATTCAATTCTTCTGAAATTACTTCTGTCATGTTGAAATTATTTGTTTCGCTGCATATTACTTTCGATTTCTTTTGCAGCACGAACGATACCGACAAGCGATACAACAAACGCGCACGCTGTTAGCAAAAGGAAAAACGTATTGCCTGAAGAAAATTTGCTATCAAGCCAATTACCTACGTACAGCGATACGATGACGGGCACGGCTATCCATCCAGAAATTTTTGCAAAAAGAAAAAGTGCAATTCTCGTATCACCCCCTTTTTGTTTTGCCGTTTCATCCATATATTCCCGGTACTCCGGGATAGTGCGTGTGGCCCACCTTCGCATAAAGCTTCGGACGGGTAAAAAATAATTTTTTCCGCAGTAAACGCGGACGCTTTCGACCACATCGTCATTTATCGAAAGCCTTGTGCGTGTGGAAAGAATCGAACTTTCGACCTCTGTCTTATCAGGACAGCGTTCTACCACTGAACTACACACGCATATGTACACAATTTAGACTTTTACCCAATAAAAATGGCCCAATGGGTCGCGCCTATAATACCAAAAAATTGCTGAAAATGCAAAGAAAAACACCCTAGGGCTGGATAGAGCCATAGGGCGGTTTTCAAGAGCACAAGATGCGATTAATTTTCCTTTGGGCGAGCCATAGATACAGTGAGCTTGCGTCCACCGAAATCTTGTCCGTCAAACATAGAAATCGCTTTCTCTGCTTCTTCGCCTGATCCCATCTCGACGAAACCGAAGCCTTTTGAGCGTCCAGTCATCTTGTCTTTGATGATAGTTGCAGATGCAACTGATCCTGCTTGTGCAAAGTGCGCACTGAGTTCTTCATCGCTTGTAGCGTATGGAAGTCCTCCTACGTAGAGTTTTGACATAGCGTAAAACCGCTTGCGCGGTAAAACAATTGGTAATATGTAATCTAGACGCACCGACCCGCATGTACCAATTGCTTGAACTCTTGCGTAGCACGTTCGTAATTACCCTACTATCGTACCATACCCATAAAAAAAGAAAAGAGGGGGCTAGATAGCAGTCGTTTGGCCCAATTTTGTACTTGTAGGTATACGGACCACAAAGGTACTTCCCTTGCCTTCCCCGTCGGAAAGAGCCTCTATGGTACCCTTATGTGCGAGCACCACTTGCTTTGCCAAATACAAGCCTAGTCCTGACCCACCGCTATTGCTAGTACGACCCTCATCTCCACGACTGAATTTCTCAAAAAGTCTGTCTATCGTTTCATGGCCCATGCCGATACCTGTATCTTGTATCGAAATTTGAAACATATCATTCGCCACGTCGCGTTCGAGTATCACATCAACACGACCCCCTGCATTCGTGTATTTAAACGAGTTGTCGAGTAGATTCAAAAATACTTGGCGCATCTTTTCGAGATCAGCACGAACGATATATTCTGTATCCGTAAGTGCCTTGAAAGAAATAGTAATGTCTTTGTTTTTTGCTGAGAGCTTCATTTCATCGACAACACCCTGAAGAGCGCGTTTCAAATCAAACAGCGACATTTCAAATACGAGCCCTCCTTGCTCTATTTTGGAAATATTGAGCAGATCGTTGACGACGTTAACCAAGTGATTCGTTGACTCAAATATACGGTCGATTGCTTCGCGCTGCGTCTGTTGCACTTTTCCAAACGTACCATCGAGCAACATGGAGGCATATCCCTTGACCGCTGTGAGTGGACTACGAATCTGATGCGCAGCGAGTGACAAAAATTCTGTTTTCAGTTTATTCTGCTCATCTAGTTTTTGATTTGTTGATTCGAGTTTGAGCGCAAGCTCTTCTATTTGCTTTCGCTGTTTTGATTGAGCGGAAACGTTACGAAGGAGGACAAAAGCAATAATGATAGACACAAGAAGTGTCATCAAAGACAATGACACGTCCGCGTAACTTTCCATAAACAAAAGTTGGGACCCTGACATGATAATCAAGATGTAGACGAGTAATTGTGTTTCTATGAAGCGAACTTTAAACAATTGAAGATTGGTGATAGAGAATGTAATAATAAGCAAAAAAACCGGCAAGATGAGCAAGCTATACAAATTGATTTCGTACACGTCTGTTACTGACGCTAAATACTCAGTGACACCGAAAATTAGAAGAAATAGAAACATGGCGCCACCGAAAAAGAGTATTTGTCTCCTCTTTAGCACATTGCCATATTGGAATTTGTACGCACCCACTATAGTTATTATAACGATACCTAATACCTCAACAAAAAGCTTGTAATTGGTTAAGAAAGTGTTTTCTAGTGCCTCACAGACAGGCTGATAGAATTCGTGTATCGAAACGCCAGCGGTGGTAACGAAAAAGGCCGGGAGCGTGAGCACAATAAAAAACAAGCGCACAGGGAAACTAACATCTCTCTCGAGAATAAGACAGAGGAAAAAGTACACACCCACCACGACAAATGCTGTACTAATATAGTCCAAGAAAGACCAAACGAAAGAAACCATGTAGTAATTCGGCGAAGTCCAAGCTATGAGATCGCCTACAAGCCAAATGCTAAACAACATCGAAAAGAGCGCAAATACCCTAGCAAGAAAACTAAACTTTGTTTTGACGAGGATAAACACCGCCAAAAAAGTGGCGATAACCGCCGGGATGGCATGTGAATAGTAAGCTATAGTGTGATAGCTCTCTGTGGTCGCGACACATGTATTGATTACATCCATAGAAGATATTACTATTTTACCTTACCTTTAATATATTCACCAACCTCTCTTGGGTAAGAGTACCAAAACAAATCTCCTTCAATCTCAGTTGGCTCCAAGGCAACTATCAAAGGTTTGTAGCCAGTTTCATTGTAAAGCTCTTGTATTCCAGGCAATATAATTTGCTCCAGAAATTCTCTCTCATGTGGATCATCAAAAACAAAATTTTCAAACCATATAGCATTCTGAAAAAAAAGTGCCATAAAGTGAATATAATAATCTTTCGCCGTACCTCCATGCTCATGAAACCACTCTGAAGCATCAAAAAAAACTCCATCAGGGTGAACTGTATTGCTTTCTTTAAAGAGCGAGTGGTGGAAATCAACAAAAGATTCACCCCACAAGGTTATCATGTCATTCATTGCTGTGCCATTTGAGGTATTAAAATCTACAACAGTACTATACTCAGTGCGTTGATCACCATTTTTAGAATATCCAGTTACTATCGGCAACTTACCTAAGTGCTTTTTCATCGGATTATGTGGAGCAAACTTATCCCTATGGTACTCCCAGAGTAAAGGCTTTAAATCCGCAAAAGAAGTAATAAAAAGGAATCGTCTAATTTCAAAATTAGGTGTCGCCAATTGTCTAAAAAGGATTGATCTAGACTCAGCTACAAGCGGAGCCGGCAAGCGGCCATGCAAGTACTTGCTCAACTTTTCAGTTAAGATGGAATCAGTTTTTCTTTGTTCCAATTCCTGTAGGGCAGTTTCATAGTTTGTATATATGTACTTATGAAACACCTCTTTGCTTTCAAGAATCGCGTTTATATCATCCATGAATTATACCTCTCCTGAGCAACTAGTAATTTCGTCTTCAACGCAGTACACTTCGCCACACTCAATTGTTCCTTCCAAACATTCTTGCAGACACGTATCATCAGCACAGGTCTCAAAATCTGCGGCTTTGATATGAAAAACTCTGTATGCTTGAAATTCATTTGGTGGACAATAGTCGCCTTCGTTCATACACGAACGGAGAAAACATGACTGACTTTTTATGTCGCAAGGCGCCTCCAATGAAAAAATGAAATTCTTTGTGTAGTAAAATTTATGCCAAGTAATAAAAATAACCAAGAGCACGGTTACCACAAGAAGGATTTGTAGTGTGGCGCTTATTACTTTCTCTCTCTTTACCTTGGGAGACATATGCATAAGTATAACAAATGTTATCTAAAACAAGAATGCGCCACAGACAATCATAATGGCAATCGCAATAATTTTGGGAGTAATACTACGCCAGCTCGTGTTCTCTATCAGGCCTGCTACCCCGAGTCGCGTCAATATGAGCGATAGAATAAACACGTATACTGCCTGAAACGATACAAATGTGTAGACGATAGCAACTGGAGCTAACAATAGTGCTGTATTGATAGCCAGATTTCCCATTACGGTCACAGCCTCACTTCCAATATTGAGAGAAAAGATAGGACCCCCACTCGTACGTAGCTTACTTATAAAATCTTTGCGATATTTTCTGAAAAGGAAAAAGATAACAAACCCTGCGATACCCAAGCCGGCATACTGCCAGAACTGTGAAAGCCAAAAATCATTGTCTAGTGCAACATACTTAAATATCACTGAAGAAATAACTTCAAGTATACTTGCTGCAGACATCAGAAAGAAAACGCGTTTCTTTAGTCTCATCTTTCCTTCTGAAAAATCTATCGAGAGAAGTATGGCTCCCAATATAACTCCAAGCATGGCCAGAATCTGTCCAACACCTAAAGTCTCACTAAAAGTCACTAGTCCGAGCACATAAGCAAATGCAATCTGAATAAGAAACAGCGGGGCAACAGTAGAAACTTCGTCGTCCTGCAGAGCATACAAATAGCAGATGATCCATCCGATGTTTATAAAGCCTGCCAATATAAGAAGTAGCGCGCTTGTCACCGAGACAGAAAACACACTAGGTACAAAAGCAAGTATAACAAGAGACACAGCTATGCCAAAAAAGGAAGAAAAAAGGACTAGTGACCCTGGGCTACTCGATTCAACAGCGACATCTTCACTTTTTTTATAAAACCGCTCAATCAGAAATTTGTCTGCTTGATTGACGATAGCCCACAAGAGCGGACCGAGGATTGCGTAAAAGTACCAAGGCATGAATTAGTACCCCTCCTCGCGGAGTTTTTTTATTTCTTCTAATGCTTTTTTGGAAAGTTTCTTTGGGATATCTATCGATACTTTAACGAGAAAGTCTCCACGTTTGCCACGACCTGTTCCAACTCCCTTTTCTTTGATACGGAGTATGTCGCCATGATTGATACCTTCTGGGATCTTTATCGTCACCGGTCCGTCGAGTGTCTCTATCGTGTGCGATGCACCAAGAATCGCGTCGGTGAATTTGATACTGTGATTGATAACCAAGTTTGACCCTTCGCGGCGTATGTATGCGTGATGCGAGACGTTTATCTTGATATACAAATCCCCTGCCTCGCCTTGCGCCACACCTTCACCCATACCTGTCATACGGATCACTTGTCCGTCTGCAATACCCGCCGGTACGTGCACCGTGATCTCACTGTCAGCCTTGCGCACACCAGCACCTCGACAGGTACCACACTGCTCATCTGGGATTTTACCTTGCCCGCGACAGGTACTACACACCACCTCGGTTGCAAATGATCCGAGTATCGTACGCTTTGTTTCGTGAATAGTTCCTTTGCCGTTACAAGATTTGCAGGTCGAAAGTTTTGTACCAGGCTTTGCACCACTTCCATCACAGGTGTCGCATTGTGATACTTTGCCGATAACGATATGGCGTTCGGCACCAAACACTGCATCGCGGAATGAAATAGTTATCTCCGTTGAAATATCACGTCCTCGTCGTGTGCGAGAGCGACCCTGACCTTGATTGAAAAAGTCTCCAAAGATATCGCCGAGATCGTTCATGTCGAAACCTTCTGCACTGCCTGACCACTGGAAACCGCCGAAACCACTCGGATCGAATCCCCCACCATAGCCAGCACCTGGTCCTGCTCCTCCATCAAACGTTTGCCCGTACTGATCATACTGAGCGCGTTTTTTGTCGTCAGAAAGTATCTGGTACGCTTCGTTTACTTCTTTGAATTTTGCATCATTGCCACCTGGTTTGTCTGGATGATGTTTGTGTGCGAGTTTGTGAAAAGCCTTTTTTATTTCATCTTTTGAGGCCTTTTTTTCAACCCCTAAAACGCTATAATAATCTTTTGCCATAGGACTCTATACTACCACAAGTGCGACTAAATTTGAAGCCGGACACGAGCAAACTACAAGACAAAAAAACCAAGAGAAAGTGCCACAAAATTGAGAACAGCGTGAGAGAGAGTTACGAGAAACAAATTCTTTTCCTGGAGATAGAGCCACGCAAAATACAAGCCTCCCACAAAAGTCAACGGCAGTGTCACAGAAGGAAACGGGTACATGATATGTAAAATAGTAAACAGTGACGCGTTGTACAAAAGTATCGTCGTAGCATCGTCGTAGACCCTATCGAGCATGTGCATGAGAAAGCCTCGGTATAAAAATTCTTGAAAGAATGAAATGGGTATAAAAGTAGCAAGTAGAAATACAAAAAAATCTCTACTGGGCGAGAACTGCAAACCGACACTCTGTGCTGACAGGTAAATAACACACACGCCCACGATAGTCCCGAGCCCATACAGTGCCACAGCACGCCTCGTCATAGGGCGGAAGCCAAGGTCACTCCAGCTCCATCGCTCGCGCAAGACAATCCCGACAACACATATTGATACAAACACGAGCATGGGGATGCGCAAAGATATAGGTACGATACCCCACTTGAGCAAAAGTATCGGCACTAGAAAAATCAAAAGTATTTCCACTGCGAGACGATGTCTTTGATCGGTATAGAAAAGTATTTTCTTCATACGGCAATACGTATAGTTAATTTTTGTGATACTGAACGATTTTACCCATAGCTATTTCTATCGGTTCAGCTTTACGCAATACACCCTCTGATTGTTTTGACATGAGCTGAAAGTGCTGTGCCGTATCGAGGAGTGCATCGATATGCCAGAGATCCTCGCTACTGGTCACCCAGGACATGTCCCGACGCAACAAGGAAACGGGGCGGCTGTACGCGCGTAGCGTTTTCTCACCTGTATGCAAAAAATATTCATGGAAGTATGACATCGCCAACTCTCGCACGCTCTTGTACACAGGCTCACGATAGCGCAGTACACCGTGGTTCGTTTTTGAAAGTGCACCCATGCGATCACCTTGTTTGAAAACAACGATCACGTGATCATCATCCGGACGGACCGCCTGCAGGTGAAGTAACTTGCCCTCTATCCCATGGAGCCCGAGAATAAAGACCGCAAGCATAGCACCCTCCATACAGTGTGCCTTTTGCGTCTCGAGCACCACAAGCGGTGACTTGCACGTCTCACCTTTTTTCTCAAAATTAAACGGAATTGCATTGATATAGTCCTGAACAAGGGCAGGCGTCGACAAGAGTAAGAGTTCTTTTCTGTCTTTTGCAGAAAATGCACTCAACTGTGTTTGATAGTTATGCTGTGCTTTTTTTAGCATGCTTTTCTAGTGCCTCGATCAGAGGATCGCGTTCTTTTTTGTAGCCCGCAGCTTTTCCTTCTTTGCGTCCATACTCTTTCATCGCATAACTTGCTCGTTTCCACTCCGTACGTGCGATGATGTGCTTTAGGTCTTTTTCTATTGTGTCAGGATTTTTTGCTCGTGACAAGTCAAAACGCTTTGCAAAGCGTTTTACATGCGTATCCACCGGTATACCGATGTTTGGGTCAACTGTGTTTGAGAGCACCACCACGGCAGTTTTTCTACCAACCCCGCGCAGGGTTCTCAGGCTAGGTTCGTCGGTAGGTACCTTGCCTCCAAAGTTCTCCACGATCATGCGCGCTGTTTCGACGATGTAGCGACTCTTTGTATGATAGTACCCGAGTGAGTGAATGATTTTTTCTACATCGCGAATATCCGCCTGCGCCAAAGCTTTTGGTGTTTTGTATTTTTTAAAGAGCACCGCTGTTACTTTGTTCACCGCTTCGTCTGTTGTTTGCGCAGAAAGAATCACTGCAATCAATAATTGAAATATCGTTTTGTAATCTAAAAAAGTCTTGCTCCTCTTGTATCTTGCAAGCAACACCGGGCCAACAATTCCCCATGTCTCCTCGGGTGTACGTTTCATACAGAAAGTATAGCACTACTTGTCCCAAGAAAACCCTCGTCCGAAATGTCCCCATGTACATGTCTCCTTGAAAGAAACCTCGCGAAGCTTGAGTAGCTCGTAAATGCCTTTTGGTGTGAGATTATAGTCGTCAATCTGAATTTCTTTTCCATCAACTACCGCTACCGCCATCACAGGCTCTGCTTTACCTATCGCATAGGCGAGTTTTGTTACGACTTCCTTTGCCTCGTATTTTTTAAGATAATCCACCGCGATCTTGCGAGCCATGTACGCTCCCGAGCGATCCACTTTGGTATAGTCTTTACCAGAAAAAGATCCGCCTCCGATAGTCACCTCGGGACCATAGTTGTCGACGATAAGTTTGCGTCCCGAAAGTCCTGTATCTGCATCGAACCCACCTTGCGACCACTCACCTGCTGGGTTGATAAGATACTCGTCAGCTTCGACGATGCTTTGCACCAAAGGCAAAAGATCTATGTTCTTTGCATTTTGAAAACTACACACAACGGTTTTCACTTTTCCATCCTTTATAGTTACTTGCGTTTTGCCATCGTACGGATACTTCTCATACACTTTCATACAGAGGTTGCGAGCGAGTTCATACTCAAGTGGCATAGCGTTCGCGGTTTCGCTCGTTGCGTAGCCTTTCATAATCCCCTGATCACCTGCACCTCCAGTATCGACGCCACGCGCTATCTCAGGACTTTGTTTGGAAAGGTTTACAATAACTTTGTAGTCATCTCCGACAATACTTTTCACAATACTCTCGTAGTCAGGTTCATAGGTCGACGTGATCTCGCCATTCAATGTAATCAATTTGTGTCCACCCATCACCTCGAGTGCTACACGTGCGAACGGGTCGTGCGCCAAATACTCGTCGAGCAGTGTGTCGGCGATACGGTCACATATTTTGTCTGGATGTCCTGGAGACACGAATTCTGCTGTTTTTATCATATAGGTTGAAGGTTTGAGGTTAGAGGTGTTAGTAAATGCACAAGTCTAGATACAAACAAAAAATCACCCCAAGAGGTGAAGCATGTAAATATCTTTCCCAAATGGGCTCATGGCACCTTCTTGTCGGACAAGGGTTGCCGGTGGGTCATAAGGTGAGTTCCCTCGCCACGCTCTGGATACGTATGAAGTTGTGTAGAGAGTATATCGTATTACAAAGCAGACTACAAGACGCTAAAAAGCAAAAGAATTGGTCTGTGGTCAGTCCAATTCTTGGGGTGCTTTCTCTTGCTGAAAATCTTCGTATTCATGGCGAAGTATCAATACCAAAACTATTATGAGAACAGCCATGATAAGATAGTAGCCTATTTCATCGTTTACCCATTTACGAGCCATGCTATACAGATACGAGTTTTCAATACCTATATTATTCTTTAGAAATTCTCTCTCTATACTTGCCAATATTTGCACAATAAGTATTAAACAGAGAACAACAAAAGAACCAAAGTATTTTGCAAAAAGCTTGAAAATAGAGCAGAAAACGTGTCCCACTCTTTTCAGGTTTTTCTTCATGTGAAGTAACTATGCATATATTATGCCACAAGTATACACAAAAAGCAACTCATCAGAGTTGCTTTTTGTTGTAGCCGTATGAATATTTATATTCATACTTATACTGCGTTTACGCTTTCGGCTCTTCCCCGTCAGTCGAAGTCTCAGCATCGTGTACTGTTCCCTCGTCTTTTGGAGCTTCGCCTTCCTGTGGAGCGT
>Ga0075163_10001835_pt1 | contig 28746 bp, 30 predicted proteins | sample JI1023141ADNA_FD_71478 | JGI IMG/M metagenome (GOLD analysis project Ga0075163, IMG submission 71478) | Wastewater effluent complex algal communities from Wisconsin, to seasonally profile nutrient transformation and Carbon sequestration -... | ecosystem: Engineered > WWTP > Effluent > Algae...
AAATTCTCGCAGGGCTGAATTTGTCACTGTGTTCGCAAAAGATAATTGCGTCGGATCTCTGTCTGTTTGCTGGGCAATTGCTTGTACACTTCTGATCTGGCCGACAGCAAATAGCGCTAGTTGCACCCCGGTGCCCCGGAAATCACCTACAGAACTACCCTTCATCGTACCAGTAGCATCTGCTACTGCAGCTGCAGAACATGTCTCCCCTGGAACTGCAAATCCACCACCGGCATACACATCAGCACCGTAGAACCTAGTATATGGAATATCTACTGCATATTGACTGCACGCCTCCTGAGAACTAGCCGGACCGCTACTTTCTATTATGTCTCCACTAGATACTTTGACTGTACCCTTGGGTTTATCTACCCTTATTGTCCAACATACTTTGTCGCCAGCATTCAAATTAGTTGGTACTGTTGCGGACACTGTTCGGCTCCCACTAAAGCTCCCATTCGAAGGCACATTTGTTCCTGCGGCGTTTATTGTAACACTATCAGTCTCCGTTCCACTGATTGAGCCTCCTGTATAGCCACGACCTGTGTATTCTACGGTATATTCTAGATCCTTAACCAAAGACGCCGTTCTAAGACTTCCGCCGTGGCTGACATTGAATACTACCCGTATTTCAAAATTAAAGTTGGAGTCGGTTGGATCCTCTTGGTCAGGTACTAGTGATGCGTTATTTGCGACTGCAGTAGCTGTGAAATCCCGTGGCCAACACGGTGGCATAACTACCCCGTCAGCCGTAAAGTTCGTGGTCCAAGCATAGCCAAGTCTCTGCATATTGTTAGGTCTATTGCCCCAGCTTCCCCATGCGCCATATCCAGTATCTGACGCTACACCCCAGTTACTCCAGGCTCCCCAAGGATCGGTGTCAACGGCTCTAGACTGTGTTCGAGTTTCAATTATAGTTCTGGTTCTACTACCGTCTTGAATCAGTTGCCTGTTTTCATATTGGACCTGGAATGTTACCATCGGCTGATGCGTATCATAAGGATAATTAACAGAGTGTGACGTATAGTCTAGCTCAATTGTGCCATCACCAGAAGTTCCCACATTATAGTCGGTCGTTTCACCTGCCCATAACTTGTCTAGAACACTGACTACTCTAGTTTTGTCCACGCCTTGATTAGTAATATATACGGCATAGAACGCATCCCTAGAACCCTGCTGAACATAGGTAATTATCCTACTTTCCGTCTGGGATAATGAATTACCGCTGATGCCTGCATCTGCGGATGATGAGCTCTCTGCACCCGGTACCGCATCTGAATATACATTGTCAGGTTTGCCTTGGTCCGGCATGGCAACAACAACGCTAGGATTATTGAAATTTAATGCGAAAGGTGGATAACTTGGACATTCTATGAGCGGAATCACTGGTGCAAATAAACAACTCCCATCATCAGATGTAGCTGATGGGTTATAGTTTATTGCCGCCGGGTTAGTACAGCCAGGTCTAGGTGTGATGAAGACGCAAGATCCATCATCAATTCTAGCTGCAGGATTATAGTTTGTTGCTAAAGGATTAGTACAGCCTCTAGGTGGGAAGACGCAAGATCCATCATCAATTCTAGCTGCAGGATTATAGTTTGTTGCTAAAGGATTAGTACAGCCTCTAGGTGAGGACGGTGGTGCTGATACGACTATAGTCCGTGAACATTGCACTTCTATCCTCGCGGGCGAGCCTTGTCGTGCGTAATTGAATCTCCCAATAACAGTTTTACTCCCTGGAGTGGTATACGTATTGAAATAATTAGCGCCCGGAGAGGTAAGGTACGGAGTCCACGGGGAGTTTACCCCTGGGTGGCCAGGTAGCACCGACGCCAGCTGCGCAGCAGTTGCGTTAATGTTCATCCTAAAACCCCAAGATAATGGATTCGAACCATTCCGCCATGCTGTGATTGAGCAGCTAGGTGATGCACCCTGCGCACTGACAAGCTGAGGCTTATTAACTGCGCCAATAGCCAGACCAAGGGTAGTAATCGCAAAAATAAATCCGAAAAAATAAATACGAGAAATTCTTATTCGTACCTTAAGCATGAGCTTCATTATAACTGTACCTTGACCTAATATCTAGCGCCTTTTTCTAGAACTCAAAAAGCTGATGAATATCCACACCCAACAAAATAGACTATAGATTAGTAATCCCAAAAATTACCGATACTTTTTTTACAGATAGTACGAATTTGCTAAGCATTTTGTTACGTAACCTATTCATCTAAACTAGATTATACGTACTGAAGAGATTAACTTTTATCGTGTACCTACTCGGTAGTTTCACCTTCACTGATATAATTCTCAGGTGGATTGCTTCCTATACCCTGTTCCTGGTTTGACTTAAGTGTTTCAATAGATGAACGCATTTGTTCTAAAGATTTATAATTTACATTTTCATCCAAGATGTAGCTATCGGGGTTGACTACTTTGAGCCCTTCTTCCAAGAATGAAAGATACGCTTCTGCTTGCTGGGCATCTGACCTGTCAATATATATCATAGTTAATATGTGTAAGCAGTTTGCATCTCGACTATAGTTATCTAGTTTTGTAATTCTTGTCTCTAGATCAACTAAATTCTTGGCGCGCTCAATATTTTCTTCTTTACTATTTTTATAGTTGGATGGTAGAAAGGGGCTAACTGATTCTGCAAGTATCGATCCTTGCTTTTTAGATGAACACGGTCCATCGGCAATCAAAGTATTTGTGGTTTCTGTTTCTGTAGGTTTACTTCTGTTATAAAAATAGGCCCCAAGTACTAATGCCACGCTGACAAAAACAACTACTCCTACGACTAAGAATATCTTCTTATATTTCAGGGATCTTTTTTCCATAATGCTTACGTATAAGTATAGACCCAATCGTTATATTTTAGCAACAAAAAACCCTATAAATATAGATGTGAACAATCTAAACTTTAGGTGGAAATGGAATCAAAACACTTGTAGATTTTTTATACTTTTTATATGCAGTATCTTTGCCCCACTTGGCATCTGCTGATTTCTCTAACAGCGGTATACCACTGACAAACAACAACATGAATGTTATAAACAATGGACTGGCCATAGCTATTAATTGTTCGTTTCCTTTAAGCCCAGACACGACAAATACATAGACTCCAAACCATACTAATATTTCACCAAAGTAGTTCGGATGCCTAGAATATTTCCATATCCCGGATTGAATCCATTTGCCTTTATTCTTTTTGTCTTGAATAAACTGATATTTTTGAAAGTCTGCAATTGTTTCAACTATCAACCCAATAAACCAAATCACAATACCAACAACCACAAATGCAGTTATAGGCTCTGTCCCCGATATAAAGTACTGCAGTGCACCAATCAGCACGGCCCAAACCGTTACAGCCTGAATCAGCCAAAAACCAGAAAATTTCCAGAAGTTATCTCGTTTGTCATCAAATCGCTTGTCTTTCCCTATTTTGTTAATCCGGATAAACAGGTACATACCAATCCGCACCGCCCATAGCATAACCATGAATGCCAACAGCCATTTTTGAACTGTCAGTTCCTTTGCGGTCACCATACTATAGACAACTAATCCAACAAAAGTTACTGCATACGAAATATCTGTTAACTTGTCTGTGCCTTGCCGAAAAGCAATCAAAAACATTGTCATATTGAACACGACCGAAAACCCAAGCGCGTACCATAACTCCATTTAATCTAAACTCCCTGTGTTATAGAATCCAGTATAGAACACTATGTTTGAAACAATGAAATTATTAGACAAGAAAAACTAATAGAGTAGAAAAATATCGCTACCTCTGTTAGAATGATGTTCTATGGCGTTATCAATTGGTATGATGACTTTATAACCCAACTACCTTTTGAGATAAAACTGACCATGCCTCCGACCGATAGAGGTAAAAGAGGCTATTCTGACGCTTACATCTTGAGACTAAGAAAAGACGACTAAGGAGAGGTCTTTACCTCAACCCCTGTTATCATTCCGTGATGGACGGACACTACCTTTAGGATAAATTCTGTCAGGAACTCGCATGCGACGATTTAAAGATTCTTCGGCGTTTGTACGCATAAAGCCTGGTTCTAATTTAGCTACTTTGTTTTGCAATTTTTCAATGCTGTCTTGGCGACTAAGTTGTGACTTCCGCACAAACTCCTCTGCTGCCCCTTCAGGAGTAAGCTCTTCCAGGGCAGCTTTCAGGTTAGCTGAGGTATTTTGAAGTTCTTCTAGGCGAGTTAGGTAGTCTGAGCCTAGACCCATTTCTTCTTGAACTTCATAGAGTGTCTCTATCCATTGTTCATACGTTGGTATTGTAGCCGTCAAAACATCTCGCAAAACTATATAGTCTTCTTCGTGTTCAGAAGCTGGGATTTTACCATTCGGTAGCCATGTGTCGGTACCAAATACTGATGTAGTTGCTGGTTGGGCAATACCACGATTCTCTGTTGCCGTAACGCCAAAGTCTACGAATCCGAAACCCGATTCAGTATCATACAATAGATTACCTTCATTGCCGTCAAGACTAATACCAGCTTTGGCTGCTTCAATGACTGTTACGGCTAACTTCTTATAATGCTCACGAGGAATAGCCGCTATCTCTTCCGCCGTATACTCCGCCATCGGTTTGCCAGGTATAATTTCTCCTACCGTAGCCCCTTTTTCGTAAGATAGTCCTACGAGCTTTTCCATCCCATCAATATGAGCAGCACGAAATGATCCTTCTAGGTAAGAATCAATATGTTCGGCAGTACTGTAAGCGCCTTCCTTAACAGTAACCTTACTTATTCTTAGTGCATACGGTTTCCCGTTATTCTCTACCGTGAATACATCAGATTCGTTACCAGACGCAAGAAAGCCTTCAATTTCTTTTGCAGGCTTAGTCTCAAGCTGTGCTTTGATTCGTTCAACTTCAGCATCAAATGGCTCATAACCCCTTAGCAAGGCCTCCCTATACTCCACTCCTTCTTGCTCTTGTGGTGAGCGTTGCGCCTCAAAATACCTAAAGTCATCAGGAACAAAGCCAGGTAATTCATGGTTTTCGCCGTTTGCAGTGACATTCAATACCATGGAGCCAAGCCCTTCAAACACCCTGGATCGATTTGAGGCATCAAGTTCAGCATGTGCGAATACAGCCATACTTGCTTCATGATGATGTGGATTTGGTGCTTCAGTTTGATTCATTTTTATTTTATTACTTTACAGAGAGTATAGTAGCAAATTATTGCTATTTTGTCAAGTTACAAGCACTGTACTATTTTGTTCTGATTTATCTCATAGCACTGCTTTACCTGTCTTTTGCCCTAAAACCTCTCCTACGACCTCTGGAACACGCACAGTGGGTACAAAAGTGGTTCATTAAATATACCTAGGAATTGCCTAGCAGGACCCTAAGAATTTTTTTTGGGTTGTTTTACGTCTTAACGCCGTTTTCCGTAGCAAACTAGTACTATTTATCAGACACTAAACCTGTGATAATCATGTACCACGCAACAAGTTAAGCTAGGGATATGTACGAAAATTAAAACTTACCTTACTGGCGTTGTTCTTTGCTTCGGCCATACTGTCTGCGAATAGCGGTTCGGTCTTTAGGTACTTGTAGTATGTAGACCTCGAAATCCTCGCAAATTTACAACTATCACTAATGTTGTAGTTGCGCTGAGCATAGAACGATAATTTGTCTACGGTTTTCATATTGAATTTTGGTGGTCGCCCAACAGTGTTCTTGAGTGCCATGATTAACTTCCCTTTTTTATTAACTCTCTTAATTATCTCATTTCAGCTATTTTGGACAGGTGAACTATAATGTTAATCAACTTATGGAATCTACAGACGAACCAAGCAAAAGCAATGATTATGCTCTCGCAAATAAGCTAGACACCACTGCAACTTACTTGGTCCACGGCTTGTGTGATATGTTAAGAAACCTTGAGTTCTTAGATTACGACGAGGAATACTATCGCATTATCAAGAATGCCAACCGTGCATACATACTTTTGGTGCATGAACTAGATGCAATCTATTCTCGTAATGAGTCGCTTGCAAAACTGAACGAAGATTCAAACACTCGTGCTGTCTGGAAACGCTTTGACGTTATTGAGGGTAATGAACTTGCTATACATGAATTTTCTAAAGGCTTCAAAAATCACATAAATACTCAAAGCCACTCAGCACAAGTGGAACGTTTGGCTATAATTGCAGGACAGGAAGAAACTACGCTTACGCCAGAACTAGAGGAGCTGATTAAGGAAGCCGATATAGCGGGTGTTATGGCAGCTTCTTACGGCCAAAAAAAGCGTCCAAAATCTAAAACCTCTGGCCGTGGAACAAGATATATACCCAGCTATAAGCTAGAGTACAAGGATGATGGCAGAATCGTTGTAAACGGCGTTCTAACGCTTAAGAAGACACAAAATGGTTCTGCACCTCGCAAGCTCATGGAACAGGCTTTAAAGCACCCTTATGAACCTTTTAAACCCGAATTAGGCAAGCTAAGTCGTAGCTTTAGTAGTGTGCTGAATGATATGGGAATTACTGGAACATTCAAGAAGTTATTCTTCCCTACTGCCAATAAAGACGAGGTGTTATTTCGCCCGATAATAGACCGCTCAAGAGCCGAAGATGAACAACTAAAACTTGATGAACTAGACAAACAGCTCAAGGATCTTGGAGCCTTCACCCGTAGCATTATGGATAATGAGATTTCAGACGAACCTATGAGCAAGGAAGAGGAAGAACTCTTTAATAGCGAAGCGGTGCAACTTGCCCTAAAGAAGATGGATGAAGCGAACGCAAACGATACGCAATAATACGTAAAACTACGTAATAAATACGACCTAGTACGACATAAAACGATACTAGTAGTTATTGCCTTGGTTTGAAATATCCTCGATGTAGGTTCGCAGGAATACACCGACTTAATAGCGAACTCGTCGGTGCTCCATAAACCTAAGGACAATAACAATGAAAGACTTTAAGAAAGAAAGTCACGACCAAAATAAACAGAATGACTTGGAACACACAAATAGTGCTCCCAGCTACCAAACACCGATTAAAGAAACAACTTCTCAGATGAGAGTTTCGTCTAAAATCGAAATAACAATCACACGTCAGCAGCTTAGTACAGCCAAGTGGCTTTTTGAGCAAGCTGGCAAGTCTAAACCAAGTTGGTTGCGTCAGAAATTCTACGTTAATCAGTACCGCCGTAAGTGTCTGAACGTAGAGCTTATGGAAGCACAGCTAGACCGTGTGTTCTGCAACCGCTACCGCAACACAGATGGGTGGTACGACCTACTACACCAGTTGTGGCATGACATTAACGGGGGTTCGTCATGCAGATAGATTTTAGCCACAACTTCCCAGAAGTTACTAAAAGCAACACTGGTACATACTTCGTTAAGCTTCACTTCCCAACTCTTGGGTTTTATGTGAACGGTATTCGTGTCATACAGTCAAAACATAACCAAGGCGAGTCCGTTGTCTATAAGCCAGCAATACTCAACGCCAAAGAGGAATGGAAGACCAACTACGATTACGAAAAATCATGTGAACTCTGGTTGTACTTTAAGGAACTAGCCCTGAAAGCAGTAGATGAATATGACGACGCTTCACAAGTCTTTGAAGATATTGAGGGCATGGACATTGAAGCGGAGCTAGGCAAAGCCATTGATGAAATGGAGGGTAAGTCTGCCTAAATCTCACATAAATATAACCTATCAGATTACTAGACCTATTAGATAACTAATCTATATAGATAACTAATTAACCTATAGGATTACTGTTTATGAGATAGCTAAGACTTACGAGATAAGCCATGAATAGAAAGGAAGAACCTAAGCCGCCAGAAAAACCAACGATTGAATACATAGTCGTGGAAGACGAATCCAACATCTTAGACGAAATATTTAACAAACTATTTGAACAGGTAGAAAAGGAGATTAAGTTACGAATATAACAGATTAACATTGACAATTACTTACAAATAACTAATAATGGAGATACAATGGTTGACTATAAATTTCATACAGTACAGGAAGTTGCAGATATACTGCAAATCCACTGGCAGAGCGTACTCACTTACATTAAAAGCGGAAAGCTAGAAGCCGTTAAGCTTGGCAAGGGCTACCGTATCAGTGAGACCGCCTTGCAGAAATTTATAGCCAACCACTCCACAAGGAGAAAGCAATGAAAAAAGCAGCAATTTACATGCGTGTCAGTACGGCACAGCAGGAAGAAGAACAAACAATCCAAAGCCAAGAGATGGAGCTACTTGCCCGATTAAAAGAAGACAAGGACGTTCTCCTACTCCCAGAGTGCGTATACAAAGACGAGGGTTGGAGCGGTGCTATCATTGAGCGTCCCGACCTAGACCGTATGCGTTCAGACGCACGAGATAAGAAGTTTGATGTCCTCTACTCTTACGACAGAGGACGTGTGTCACGCAAATTTCTTCATCAGGAGATTATTCTAGAAGAACTGCGTGAGTGCGGGATTGAGTACATAAGCCTACACGACATTAACGGACAGACCAGCGAAGAAGTGATGATGGGCAGTGTTATGGGTATTTTCCACGAATACGAGAGGGTCAAAATCACTGAGCGTATGCGTCTTGGTAAAGTCCGCAAAGTGCGAGAGAACAAGAAACTCTTGGGCTACCAGCCTAAGTATGGCTATGACTACCACCTACGCATAAAATCTGGCGAAGACGCTCGTGACGGCTACTTCTCTATTAACAAGGCTCAAGCCAAAGTTGTTAAACAGATATTCGAGTGGATCGCTTCGGGTATGTCCAAGCATGAAGTGAAGCGTCAACTATTTGAGCAAGGCATTACTCCACCTAAAGGTAAGCGTGAACAGTGGAGCGGTGGCACTCTAGACCGTATGGTCAGGGACACAACCTACAAGGGTATTCACTATTACAACAAGAGCGAATCTGTGCCCACAAAGAACCCACAGAACCCAGAAAAGAAATATCGTAAAGTGATTAAGGGCAGTCGCAAACGCCGTCCTATGGAAGAGTGGTTAAGCGTAGAAGTACCAGTAATCGTTAGCCCAGAGCTGTTCGATAAGGTACAGGTACAATTAGCACTCCATAAAAGGGTTAATACACGCAATAACAGCAAGAATGAATATCTTGTTGCTGGCTTAGTAAACTGCGTATGCGGTAAAGCTCGTACTGGCGACCCTGCCAACAAAGGTAATCTTTACTACCGTTGCACGGACAGACTTAGTAAGTTTCCCCTGCCTCGCCAATGCTATGAGCATGGTATCAACGCACCCGTGTTTGACGCTCTAGTCTGGAACAACATAAAAGCGTTACTCAGTGACCCCTCATTAGTCATCAAGCAAGCGGAACGCTGGCAGAAGTCCTCTTCCCCACTAGAAAGCCAGCTAGTGGCACTTAAAAAGCGTCTAAAGGGCTTGGATGATGAAGAACGCCGCTACACAAAAGCCTACGGTCAGGGTGTAATGTCAGAACGTCTGTACAAAGATAACTTTCACGAAACCAACACCAAGCGTGCCGATATAGTATCTGAGATGTCAGGCATTGAAGCAGAACTTGTTAACAAGCCTGTTATTCCAGTGGAACAACTGATTGACGGCGTGCTAAAATTAGTACAAAGTCTAGATTTTGCAGATAAGAAATCTGTTATAAGAAAACTTGTAACTAAAATAGAAGCAACTAAGCAGGAGGTCACTATATGGGGTCGAATACCAATTCCAGCGACAGAACAAGTTGGGTACTATGCTAACGATAGCGACGGGTACTTTACAACACAACTACCTGAAAACAACTTTTCAAAGCAGTTGTCAACTCATCTGTCAAAAGACCGAAAGGTTGGTTTAAATGCTATCAATAGGTATTGTTGGACTTCCAAACGTAGGTAAATCTACGCTATTCAATGCGCTTACAGATAGCAGTGTTTTAGCGGCTAATTATCCATTTGCTACAATTGAGCCAAATACCGGTATAGTTCCCGTCCCTGATGAACGTTTGCAGAAACTAGCCGACATTTACGGATCGCAAAAAATCCTACCTGCGACAGTGACGTTTGTAGATATTGCTGGCCTTGTCGCCGGTGCGTCTAAGGGCGAAGGCTTGGGCAACCAATTCTTAAGCCACATCCGTAGTTGTAATGCTATCTGCCAGGTCGTACGCGCATTTGATAATCCCGACGTACTGCGCAGTGACAGCTCACGTGACCCAGCCCATGATATCGACGTCATCACTACCGAACTTGTACTGGCTGATTTGCAAACAATAGACAAACGCCTTCCCCGAGTCGCAAAAGAAGCTAGGGCAAATCCAAAACTTAAACCCGTCGCAGATTTACTAGAAAAAGTAAAAGAGCTGCTAGACTCTGGCGAACCGCTTTGGAAAAATCCAGAATTGTTAGAAGGCTACCAGAAACACCTTTCAGACCTGCAAATGATGAGCGCCAAACCAATAATTTATTTGTTCAATCTAGACGAAAACGACCTAACCAACGATTTGCGAGGTCAGACCTTGCAAAAGGATTTGAGTGACCTGGTATCGCCGGCGCCCACCGTTTTTGTTAGTGCAAAATTAGAAGACGAACTGCGTGGATTAGACGAACCAGACCGTATAGAAATGCTTGCAAGCTACGGGCAGACCGAACCAGGACTGCACAAAGTCATAAAAGGTGCCTACGACCTACTAGGGCTTCAGAGTTATCTAACCGCCGGCGAAAAAGAAGTACGTGCTTGGACAATACATAAAGGTGACACTGCCCCACAGGCAGCTGGTGTGATACATGGCGACTTTGAAAAAGGCTTCATTGCCGCTCAAATCATAGACTACAACGATCTGCTCACTGCCGGTTCAGAACAAGCCGCAAAGTCTGCTGGCAAAGTCCGCACCGAGGGCAAAACCTACGTAATGCAACCAAATGACATCGTAGAATTCCGTTTCAACGTGTAGCGATTACTCGAAATATGTAACTCTGGCTGGTATTAATCACCATTAACAGCCGTCTTAATGGCTCTGCCCAATGATGCGATGTTTTTTGTACCGACGTTTTCTGTCAGTACTGACACAATCAATTTCCTACCGTCTCCAAACTCAACAATTGCCGTATCGTGGTATTCTTTTACCCCATTGAACCCTATTTTGTTATAAACCGTTACGTCATCGCTAAACCCAACATTCAGTGAATCACGGAATATCTGTGTTTTCATGGATTGTAGAAACGCAGTCTGCGACTCTGCACTCAATCCTTCCCCTCTGACTATGAATGCCAGCATTACGGCTGCGTCGGTAGCGGTAGTAGATAGGCCCTCCATTGAAGTTTCTTTAATACCTATAGCAACTAGCTTTTCAGTCTGCGATTGTTTGCCCAGTTCGTTCCATAACTTCTCTGCACAAGGACTATCAGATTCTCGAATCATTAGATCCAAACACTCAGCCCGGGTGTGTCCGTTTATATACTGTTCGGTCGGATCAACTGAGTTAGCATCTACGGCCTGATACCCAAAATATGCAACATACAATTTGTATATACTGGCCGTGAAATATTGTTGAGACGCATTGTAGGATGCCAGAATATTAGCGTCTTTGTCTGCCAATACAACGCTGGCTTGCCCATCAATGGTAGCAGCCCAATCATCCAACGTTTTCTGTAGTGCAACAGAGTCAAATTCTGGTTTAGTTTCCGGAATTACATCCTCTGACGGTTCCGACGTAGTACTTGTCTGTTCAACAACGTCTGTGACTACTGGTCGGCCACTATCTAGTTGTTTTCTGACTATCCAGAATACAAACCCAAGAATTATTAATAATAAAATAAGCAAAACCGCCAAAGTAACTTGGCTTCTTCTGTATATTGTTGGTCCACTACGCTTCCACGCCATATAATAAGCGTATCACAAGAGTTGCTTTAACACTTACGAGTTTTGGGTGTCAGCATGAAACTTAGAGAGTCTAGGTCTGCGTACTAGAGTACTGTGATGTGGCCTCCAAGCCGGGTTCAAGTAAGGCTTGTTGCTGAAGTTAGACACAACCCGGTTTATAATTTGTGGTTTTTCTGCATTCTTAATTTTTTCTTGAACATAGCTACAAAGTTTTGCAAGTCTAGCGTCTGAAACACTCTTGAAAATGAAATTTTTTATACCTGCTTGAAAATACAATGCACCTCGTAACATATGTGATGAAAATATTACCTGGGTTATAGATTCATAGGTGTGGTTTTCAACGTATAGATAGAACGGTCGTTTATCAATCAGAAGTACTCTTCTATCTGTTGCCACTAGTAGCCCAGAGCCACCCTGATAAAATCCGTACACACACTGAACAATTGACTCGCCGGGTTCTAGAATACGGCGAAGTTCATTAATTTCAGTCCGCCCAAATGTGCGAAATCTATAACCGATTTGCTGTAATTGATTAGCAAGTAATCTCTTAGCAACCATATCCCCTCCTAGACCAGTGATATTAGAACAACTATATTTAACACCCAAAAACTAATATTATCTGTAATTTTGCATACTAATACTGTGTGATGCACGTCACACTTGCTTTTATACTGTGATATTGAAACAATACAATATATGAAAACACACCATCAACAACGAGACATGTTACGTGCGTTTTTCAACTCACATACACGGATCCAATACAAAAAAGGCGAAGTGTTAATACGCCCTGAAGACGACCCAAGTGGAGTATTTCTGATCGAATGGGGGTTCATCAAAGCCTACACGATTACAAAATACGGTGAAGAAAATTTACTGTTAGTACGTGGGTCTGGTAGCATATTTCCTCTTATTTGGGCATTTACCGGTGAACACCGCTCAGTTTCCTACGAAGCCATGGAAGAAACTTCACTCTGGAGAGTTAGCAAAGCCGATTATCTAGAATTTTTACAGAAAAACCCAGAAGTATTACCGATTATTCTAGACATGGCTATAGAAGCCTACCGCTTGCATTCAGAACGAGTCATGACGCTGAGTTACCGAACCGCTCGCGAAAGGATAGTATCCTTTCTGCTTGTTACTGCGTCTCGCTTTGGGGTAGAAAAAAATAATATTATAGAAATTGCGGCACCTTTCAGGCAAACCGACATTGCGAGTTCCGTTAATGCCACCAGAGAAACAACTTCGCGTGAATTAAACACACTCAGAAAAAAGGGTCTACTCACAACTGTGAATGGTCACATCGGCATTAATGACTTACAAGGCTTGAAAAAGCTCCTCTAGCCTTCGGCTTTAGAAAATGGCTTTGGGCGCTAGGTACTAGGTGCTGGTAGCTGCCGTAGCTTCTAGTACCTAAAGCCTAGAATCTAACGTCTTAACGTGAGTTTATAGAATCGCTCTACATTGCCTTTGGTGCCGGCAACTTGCGAGTCAGCTTTGTCTTCGATTCTGAAGCCATTACTCAATAACCATGATTCAAAATCTTTTAGAATTTGCCGGCGTATTGCGCTGTTTTTGATAACTCCTTTGTTGGTTTGGTTGGGTCCGGCTTCAAACTGCGGTTTGCACATCATTATTAGTTCGGTATTTTTTGTTGAAAATTTCTTCAGCCCGGGCAAAATTTTTGTCAGAGAGATAAATGATACATCAGCTACGATATAGTTAAATTTCTCTTCACTTTTGAATTCGCGAATATCTGTTTTCTCATATAGTTCCACTTTTTTGTTCATACGCAGACTAGGGTGTAGTTGGTTTGTACCAACGTCGACCGCTACCACTTTTTGTGCACCATGTTGCAGTGCATAATCAGTAAATCCACCGGTACTACTGCCGACATCTAGTACATTGGAGTACTTAAAATTCAGATCAAACTGATTGGCTATTGAAGCCAGTTTGAGAGCCGCTCTAGATACATACTGTTCGCTAACAAGTTGTATTACGTCCTGCTCACTTACTGCAAATCCTGGCTTTGTGACAACTTTTTTGTTCACCGAAACAACGCCAAGTTTAATATAGTTCTCAGCCTGACTCCGGCTCGAAACAAGCCCCCTATTTGTTAGCTCCCTATCTAGTCTTTGCATTACTAAAATCTCAAATCTAAAATCTTACGTCTTAACTACTTTTTACGCTCACGGTAGGTGTTTAGATCAGTGTCGACCGATATTTCGTCGCCGACTTTGATGAATGCTGGTACTTTGACCGTGATCCCCGTCTCTACCTTGGCGTCTTTGAGCACATTACTGGTTGTGTCACCCTTGACTACATCTTCTGTATATATAACTTTTAGATATACGTTCTTTGCTAGCTCAATGCTGACGGCTCTATCATCTAGCTTCATTGCCTTCACGGTGTCGCCTTCTTTCAGATAGCCCGCTTGGTCACCGATAATTTCTGCCGACAGTTCTACCTGCTCGTATGATTCGTTGTCCATGAAATAGAATATCGAACCATCGTTGTACAAATACTGAACGTTTGTATACGCCAAATCTACACTATCTAATTGTTCATTACCCTTGAAAGTCTTCTGCAAAACTTTGCCGTCGAGCAAACTTTTTATCGTCACGTTCACAATCGAACCACCACGACCCATAACTTTTTGGTTATAGTCGACCACTCGGAACGGAGTGCCTTCAAAAGCGAACACCGCACCCTTTTTTAACTCTGTTACACCTAATGCCATTTACAATTCTCCTAATAATTCTTCGAATTTTTGATGTGTTTCGTTAGATATTAACGACAGTGCATGAGCTACATTTATATCAGCAAGAATCGCATTAATAATTTCCTCATTATCACTCTTAGATTTTTTTAATTCTACTAGATTACTCATCAGTCTAAACTGAATCTCGTTACTTTGGTTATGAGCGCCCGCAGATGTTTTAAATGCATCAAAGTGCCCTGTCTCAAATGTTTCATAGACTAAATCATACAGTTTTTGAGCAATTACTTGGTTATTCATACTCTGGGGTTCTCTTTCTACTAGTTACTAGCTACGAATGGTAATAGTGCCAAATGTCGAGCGCGCTTGATAGCTTTTGCTAGTTGACGCTGTTTGCTCTCTGTTAGCCCAGTTTTGCTTCTTGATTCTATTTGTCCGTATTGGTTCACATATCTCTGCAAGGTTTTAAAATCCTTGTAGTCAAAATATGGAATGTCTGTCTTGTGTTTAAAAATTTTAGCCATGTGTAAATTTCCCTTTCTTAATTATCTATCTTAGTTTGCTGTATCGCTCACTATTTCATGTTTGACACTGTATATATGTGTTTATTCGGGCTGCTGATCAGATGTTTCAACCGGTTTAATCTCTTCACTTAATCCAAGAAAGCCAAGGTGGCACTCAGTAACACCATCTGCTCGTTCATTAACAACTTCTAGAGTAACAAGTACATCTTCGTCAGGTAAAAAACCTATTATCTCTATGTCTCCGCTCATACGTATTCTCGCAATCTCCACCTAATTTTATTTGATTAACGGATTTTGGTTGAGCTCTGGGGTGAGCAGCCGGAACGTCAAACTTGTTTTGCGTCCCGCGCGATGAGAGGGGATGTTCCCCTCTCATAGGCCTTAAAAAGGTATGTCGTCTAGGTTTATAGGTTCGTTTCCAAGGTCATCAGCCGGTGCTTCGTCTTTTGAAGATTTAACTGCTGGTTTGCTAGGTGCAGATGATTCGCTCGGCTGGTAAGAACTACCGCTGTCGCCTCTTTCGCCGCCACCTACAAAGTTGAAATCTTCTACAACAACTTCTACCTTAGATCGTTTTTGACCTTCTTGTTCCCACGTACGCTGTTGCAAGCGTCCTGAAACTAGAATTCCACTACCTTTTTTCATGTACTGTGTGATGATTTCTGCTGGTTTGCCCCATATAGTACAGTCGATGTAATCAACTGCTTCTTGTTGCTCACCGGCTGCGTTTTTCCAGCTACGGTTTACAGCAAGTGAAAAACTCGCAACATTTTGCCCACTTGGTATTGATCGTAGCTCTGGGTCACGTGTTAAATTCCCCATTAGAACTACCTTGTTAAATCCCCTCATATACTCCTCCTCATTTATCGTTCTTAACCGTTTTACTTTCTTATTCTACTCCACTTCACTTTGCTGGATTCCAGTCATTTTTGTTTTAACAGACTAAAGGCGTAATGCAGGCCGAAGGCCGAAATGGTCTGTTAAGGCAATAATGACTGGAATCCAATCCCTACACCCTACTCTTCGTCTTCGTCGTCATCGTCAGATGCTGACTCACCGATACCGGCGGCAACACGCTTATCACGGCTAACTTTCATAGCTTCTGCTTTTGCAATTGCTTTGAGGTCAGGCTTAGTGATAAGAAAACGAATAACTTCGTCAGAAATATTCAATGCGTTATTCAATACTTTGACGCCAGCTGCTGGCAAATCAAGGGTATAGAATACGTAAACTGCATGTTCATGACCTGCAATTTTGTAGTTCAGTTTGCGCTTGCCCCAACTATCAGTTTCTGTGATAGTCCCACCGGCTTCTTTGACAAACTTTTGAATCTGGCTAGTCGCCTTTTCTAGATCGATTTCTAGATCAGGGTGAAATAGCACTGCTAATTCGTATTTATCCACGTATGTTCCTTTCTTTGGTTAGTAGTCTATATACCTAAGAGTTATAGACTAAAGTTGTTATTACAGATGTAATTATACTATATTGTGCTAACTAGCACAATAGTGAGTGACTACTCCTCACCCGTCACTATTCACTTATCACTGTTCTAGATTTCGTCTAGTGCTGCGTCTTCTTCGTCTGAAACAGCACTTCCACTGTCACCAGAAGAAAACACGTCGCTTAGACTAGTTACCAATACGTCACGTGGCTTAGAGCCGTCAGCCTGTCCTACAATTCCCTGTTCTTCCATTTGGTCAATTAGTCTAGAGGCACGGCCGTAACCAATGCGCAGGCGCCTCTGTAGCAGGCTTGTGCTGGCTTTACGGTTATCAATTACAACTTGCACTGCGTCTTTCCACATATCATCATCGGAATCACTAGATGCGTGATTATCTACTACTATTCCACCCTTACCATTTAGCTGGACAGGCTGGCTAACTACTTCATCGTCATATTGTGGTGGTCGTTGCATACGCAAGAAATCATTCACTTTAACTACTTCTTCTTTGGTTATTAATGCACCTTGTACACGGATTGGTTTAGGCATTTCGGTAATTTTATACAACATATCACCCATACCTAGAAGTTTTTCTGCTCCCATGGTGTCGATGATAATATTACTGTTCACTTGACCGGCAACAGTAAAGGCAATTCTAGCGGGCACGTTAGCTTTGATTAAGCCGGTAATTACATCCGCACTTGGACGCTGGGTAGCAAGTACTAGATGGATCCCAGCGGCACGTGCTTTTTGGGCAATACGCACAATCAGCGCCTCTACCTCCCGGGCAGCCATCATCATCAGATCTGCAAGTTCGTCAATCACGATTACGATATACGGCATAGAGTCATCACCAGGAATATTGTTGTATTCTTCTATATTAGATTTATCAGCCTCAGCAAATGTTTTCAGACGTCTTTCCATCTCTGACACTGCCCACTTCAATGCACTAATACATTTTTCAGGCTCGGTTATCACAGGTGTTAGCAAGTGAGGGATGTCCTTATATGACCGAAGTTCTACGAACTTAGGATCAACCAATATAAGCTTCAAGTCCGCTGGACTACACTTGAATAACAAGCTAGTTAACAAAGTATTGATCATGACTGACTTACCCGAGCCTGTTTGACCAGCAATCAGAAGATGGGGCATTTTATCTAGTGCAGCAGTGACCGGCTGACCTGCAATATCTCTACCAATTACGAAACTCAAGAAATTGGTATCGTTTTTCCACTTCTTTTCTTCTAGAATTCCAGATATACGTACCGTAGCGGCTTTGAGGTTAGGTACTTCTACCCCGACTGCACGCTTACCGGGTATTGGTGCTTCGATACGGATGCTTTGAGCAGCCAGGTTCAATGACAACTCACGGTCTAGTGCAGAAATTTTGTTCAATTTTATACCAGCCGGTGGCTTAAGGGTGAATTGAGTCACACGTGGACCGATATTGGCGCCTTCCATATCTACATCAATATTGAAGTTAGAAAAGGTATCTTTGATTATTTCGGCATTATTATTTACATCGCCTGCGTCTGCTTTGTCCTGTTTTTTATTCAACAAATCGGTTGATGGAAATTGCCAATTAGGATCTCGAGCCTCGGTTAGGGCTTCATGATCTTCCTCTGGCGCTAGTTTTAAGGCGGCAGTATTTTTAATCGCACTTCTACCAGAGCTATGCTCTACAGGTACACCTTCATTGAGCGTGAATCCTTGTGCTGGAGCTTTGGCTTTGAGATCACTCAAATCCGTATCATCCTCAGTATTTTTGGAACGCAGAAACGGTGTTAACAGTACGTATAATGGAATACTGAACGCCCAACAAGCAGCCAGTGCTACGAGTATAAAGAACAATATGGTTGCAGGTAGTTTATCAAGTGCAGTTAATACAGTTCCACCAATCAGCTCTCCTAGCCCACCACCGTAACCGCCTTCCCAGGCACTTGTAGGTACTTCTCTAGTTGCAAACCCAACGTGTAGCCAGGCAGCACTAACTACTAGCAGACTGGACATACTCAAAATCAAGCTAATCGGCAGGACATTATCTTCGGACTTTAATTTATGAACTCCCCAGAAAGCCAGAGCAACAGGTGACAAATACGCAGCCACTCCAAAAACGCTATAGACTAGGTTGAACATGCCCTGAGGCAAGCTCCCACCAGTTCCAAAGCCTCCAAGTAGCAAGAAAATTGCAACAACAAGCATTAACACTGACGCAACCTGGCGCACAAACAGATTAGGTTCTTTCGGAACCTCTACTACCTTCTTTTTAGAGGTAGATTTTCTTTTGCTTGCTCGTTTTTTTCTTTTCGCCATGATGTTTATATTTTAACACTTATACTTAAGTGTATTATACTGTTGTTATTTTAACAAAATTCTTATGTTTTGTCAACTACTATGGGCTTTGAACGCTTGTCCAATTCTTTGTATGAAACTATCGTCAATGACGGAGTGAAGTGGCGATGGAAGTGCATCTAAATCAAACCAGCCGCTGTCAGTGAAGTTTTCTGGTTCATTAATCTTTGCACTATTTGCCTCTTCCTCATCCAACACAACAATAAAGTCTATGCATACCCAGTGTGTCTTGTCACCCAAATGGTCAGTTCTGAAGGCTTCCCTGATACCTATTTGAAAAAGAGGATTTTTAGTTTGCACTGCAAATTCTTCCATAAGCTCACGACAAGCGTTGTCTTGCACTGTCTCGCCCCATTTTAAACCCCCACCGCACACATCCCAACGTCCATGCTCATCCCGAGTATTCTCTGAGCGTTGAGCCAAAAACAACTGTCCTTTTGCGTTAAAAATTGCTACTGCTGTACTTACTCCGACAAAACTTTTGCCCTTATGCGCACGTAGTGTTTCAGCATCCAACTTCTTCATATTTACTTTTAGTATATATCATGCGCATTACTGAAGTTTCAGAGTTTTATTAACCCTTGATCCTCACTGAAACAGCAATATCTTTAAAATATCTTAGGAGTAATTAAGAATTAAAATTGACTTATAATCATGTATGTAGTATTACTATACTAATATGTCCGGATATAAGAATCGTTTTGAGGAGATAGTTAGCGAACTGAAAACCTCTGCTGAAATAGAGAGGCAAAAAACTCTTGCAGATATAAGAACCAAGAAACTACAAGACGTAGCTAACAGTTTAGCTATGCGAAATGCTAGAGATAAACAGGCAGAATTAGATAGACAGACAGAAAGACAAGTAAAGGAACAGTACCTAAGTTTTGAAGGTACAGAGCCATCTAAGCTTCTTGAGCCTGGCGATGTTGCAGTTCTTGAAGGATTTTTAGAATTATTAACTAACAAAGGCTTTCCTAGCACTAAAAATCTGGTTAGTAAAGAAACATCTTTTGGTATTCCAAGAAGAAGAATTGCTTCAAAAGGCTATAGACTAGGCGGTGTTGTGCGAGGTGGAAGCAGAATAGATAACTATGAGGGTCGCCACAAACCGTTCATATCACCGGCGTATATTTGTACTGACGGACTTTTTAGATGGGTGCATAAAACATACGACAACGAGCTACTAACTAGTGGTAAGTGGCGCGTAACAGAAGCGGTGTTACCTGTGGAGCCTGGTTCCGCACTTAATTTTGGGAGTTTGATGAGCAGTACAGTAATTAGACCTTACGACTCTGCCAACATGCCCAGCGAAGGCACAAGACACACCCCTGATAAAATTACGACATATACGTTCAATCACATACCGATGCAGGCAGTTCTAGTGGCGACTCTGAGAGGAATGATTTCCGAACTTTAATTAGTCGGTTCTGGCGTCTTGTCCGAGGAGCTGCTGACGCAAAACAGCGAAGCGTTCTTGTTGCTCTGCAGCAATTTGCTCTGCTGTTTTCTCTGGTTTCTGTGGTGCAGTTGTGTCGTTATTCTGCTTCTCGTTTCTTCCACCAATGATATTGACCACTGGTATAACAATTGGACTACGCTGTGTCTGCTCATACAAGAAATGCGTCACGTAATCTTTAAGTTCTGCTTTAAAACGATCCAAGTCTACTCGTTTGTAACGTTGCATTACTGCTCTGCGAAGTTCCGTACGGAAGAGATTCATGAGTTCTTCTGAATCACGCATATAGATGAATCCACGACTGATGATATCTGGGCTAGTAAGTAGCTGGCCGGATTTCTTATCAATCGTCAGAATAACTGTTACTAGTCCTTCTTCTGCAAGGATTAGCCTATCTTTCACGACAACGTTATTTACGATCGCACCTGTTTGGTCAACCAATGTTGTACCAGTTGGCACTTCGCCGATTATTTCCATCTTATCGTCAGTCAACGCAACGACTTGGCCGTTTTCTGCGTTGATCATGTTTTTGCGTGGGATTCCCTCTTCAATCGCAATATCCATATGTCGCTTTTTGCTAGCAAAACTACCGTAGATAGGAATGAAATACTTAGGTTTCAACATATTAATCATGTCCCGATATTCTTCTACGCTGGCATGTCCAGACACGTGGAGTGGCCCACATTTATCTAGTTCACGAGTAGTGTGACGGAATACATGTGCCCCCATGCGCATCAAGTTGTCTACCATCCCAGAAATTAACGCATCGTTACCAGATTCTGGAATCGGCGTGCTACTCAAGACGACAGTGTCTTGCTCTTTTAATTTCACGTGCTTATGCTGACCGGCAGCCATACGTTGCAATGCAGAGTTAGGCTCGCCCTGTGACCCAGTACACATAATGACAATATCTCTGTCATTGACGTTGGTAACGCTGTTGATTGGCACAAAAGTTCCCTTTGGAATCTTCATGAATCCGTTACGAACAGCCATTTCAAGCGTGCTCATCATACTTCGTCCATCAAGTGCAATTTTGCGGTTGTGTTTGACAGCAGCATTCACAATCATCTGTACACGGTTAACGTTGGTAGAAAACAGTGCTACAAAAACTCGTCCCGGTGCCTGTTCCATAATGTCGATGAAACTCTGTTCAATTGTCGATTCACTTGGTGTTCTACCCGGTCGTTCTGTGGTTGTACTTTCGCTCAACAGTGCAAGCAAACCTTCATTACCGATTTGTATCAGTCGCTCTGTGTCAGTTTTTTCATGGTCGAGTGGATTTGGATCTAAACGGAAATCTCCGGTGTTCAATATCCGGCCGACTGGTGTATCAACTACTACACAAGTTGACCCTGGAATTGAGTGTGTCACAGCCACAAGCTCTACAAAAAACACACCGACTTTTAGTTTTTCGTGGTTGTGTTCATTCATGATTACAGTCTCAAGCGTATAACCCTCAGGCATTGGAAGCCCAAAGTTGTTATATATTTCCTCAACTCGACCAATAGTGAACCTACTACCGTAAATAGGTGCAGGATATTTTGGCACGATGTGTGGCAAACCACCAATGTGGTCTAAGTGCCCATGAGTGATGACGTAACCTTTAATTTTGTGCTTAATTGTCTCTAGGTAGCTAGTATCGCAAATACCGTAATTAATACCTGGCAAATCAACACCTAAGTCGTTCCCACAGTCGATAATAATTGCGTCATTTGCATATTCAACCAGCATCATGTTCTTTGATCCACCACCGTCCATGCCACCTAGACCGATAATTTTTAGCCTTGGGCTGTTATCGATAAAGTTCGCACGTTTTGGGTTGTCGTCACCAGTTGGTGTTAGATACTGGCTAACCATTCTAGTTGCGTCGTCTAATGTCCGTTTCTGGGCACGAATTGCTTCACCACGTGATGCGCTCCTGGCCTGGTCGGTCGTTTTCGGACGTGGTTTTGCCGGGATACCTTGTTTTTTAGGGTTATTTGAACCCCCTGTTTTGTTTTGATTTTGTGGTCTTCTTGGACCACGATTATTGTTTTGATTATTCATTTTTTCTCCTATATTTCTATATAAAAATTTGTTTAGTTTCTCTTTAAGTTTGAATTGATAATTTGATAAATTTCCTTGGGATTAATTATGCCTAAGCTACTTTTTTGCAACTTTAACTGGCTTATTTACCTGGAAGAATCTATTCCGTATAAATAGCATGTAAAAACGTAGCGAGCCATACAATGCGCTAAAAGTTAGTGCATAAACCCACAAACTGCCGCTATCTATTGCCCAGATACCAAGACCGTAGGTTGTAGCAGTAAATATGACTCCCATTGCCAGCAGAATCAAAGGATTCTGCTGATACTCAGCGAGTTGTATTTTGTTATTACTAGCCATGTTTGACTTCTTTTTTAACTTTGGCCAAGAATTCTTCCGGTGGAACACTTTTTGGCTTTACATTTTTTTCACCCGTCTTCAGGTACTGACCATTTTTTAGCTGGTATATTGGACCCACCGTATTCATTAAGCCAAGAAGTGTAAACAGTAACCTAATAGCAGGGTTATCAATCAAAAATCCGGCAACGATGACTACGTATAGTACCCAAAATACAATGGTGATGTACAGCTGTTTTTTTGTATAACGCTTTTCTCTATGTCGTCTTGGTAAATAGTTGTGTATTGCCATTTTTGAATCTTATTTTGTATCCTTGTTAACTGCCTTCATACTTAACTGCAACCGTCCGCGGTCGTCGATAGCCAATAGTTTAACGGTAACAAGGTCACCTTCTTTGACAACGTCTGATACTTTTTCTACACGCTCATCGCTTAGTTCGCTAACGTGCACTAAGCCGTCTTTGCCTGGGCTAATCTGCACAAAAGCACCGAAATCCATGACGCTAACAACTGGCTTATCTACATAGATTGCACCAACTTCTGGTTCATCCACGATGTCGTGAATCATTTGTTTTGCTTTCTCTATATTGGCTTTGTCCGGTGATGCAATCATAACTGTACCATCATCTTTGATGTCGATTTCAGTTCCGCTCTCTGCAGTAATTCTTTGGATAGTCTCACCACCTTTACCAATAATTTCACGAATCTTGTCTGGGTTAATCATGACAGATTCAACACGAGGAGCGTATGGGCTCATAGGTTTAGGTGCAGAAATGACACTAATCATATGTTGCAATATCTCATGGCGACCTTGTTTTCCTTGGTTCAAAGCTTTGGCCAAAATATCTGTCGGAAGTCCGTGAACTTTCATATCCATCTGTAAAGCAGTAATACCATTGGCTGTTCCAGTGACCTTGAAGTCCATATCACCGGCAAAATCTTCTGCGTCTGCTATATCACTTAGGATATAAGGCGTGTTACCGTCAAGCATTAGTCCCATTGCAATACCGCTCACCGGTCGTTTAAGCGGTACACCGGCATCAAGCAGTGCAAGACAACTTGAACAAGTAGCCGCCATAGATGTAGAACCATTTTGGCTCATGATTTCGGTGACTGAACGAATCGCATATGGGAAATCTGCCTCCGATGGAAGCATCGGTAGAAGTGCTCGCTCTGCAAGGTATCCGTGACCAATTTCTCTGCGTCCTGGAGAGCCTAGTCGTTTGACCTCACCAACAGTCCAACCTGGAGCGTTGTAATGGTGCATATAGCGACGTTCGCCGTCCCGTTCCATCGTATCAACGATTTGTGCATAGCTAAGCGGTGCAAGTGTGACAATGTTAACGGCCTGAGTAACACCACGGGTGAAAATACTTGAACCGTGAGCTCTTGGCAAGAACCCTGTTTCGCTCGATAGCTGACGAATGTCAGTCATTTTGCGTCCATCAGGTCGTACCTGTTCTTCAACTATACCTTTGCGTACATCGGCGTGTACCGCCATCTGGAAAGCATCAAAATATTCGTGACGTAGTGCTTCAAATTCTTCTTCTCCAAGTGTTTCTAGGAAATGTGCGTGCATTTGTTCACGTAAATCATCTACTAACTGGTTGCGGACTGGGTAAGCTTTGCGGAGAGTTGCACCTAATTTGCCCTCAACCCAGGCGTTAACAGCTGTCTGAATTTCTTCGTTTGGCTTGATAATTTCGTATTCTTTGGCTGTGACACCTACTTTTTTGACTAGTTCTAGTTGTGCTTCAATTGCGGGTTGCATTGCCTCATATGCAAAATTCATAGCATCTATAACTTCTTGTTCTGTGACTTCGTTAGCGCCTGCCTCAACCATCATAATTCCGTCTTTTGTTCCGGCAACTACTAGGTCTAGTTTGCTTGCGTCGTACTCATCAACGCTCATGAAAGCTTTGAACTCACCCCTGTCTGTCATTCCAACACGAAGTCCAGCTACAGGACCCTCAAATGGTTCACCCGTTAGCATTAATGCGGCTGAGGTAGCGATCATTGCAATCATATCTGGACGGAAGGTTGGGTCAGTGCTAAGTACCGTAGAAATACCCTGGACTTCTTGGCGGTAACCCTTTGGCCATAGTGGGCGAATTGGGCGGTCAATAATTCTACCAATTAGAATAGCTTCTTCAGAAGGACGACCCTCTCTTTTGATAAACCTAGAACCGCTGATTTTACCAGCAGCATATAGTTTTTCTTCGTAATCGATGCTAAGTGGAAAATAATCCATTCCCTGCACTGGTCGTTGGCCGACCATGGCTGTTCCCAGCACTACAGTTTCTCCGTAGCTAACTAAAACAGACGCAGTACTTCTGAATCCAATTCTGTTAATTTCTAATGTTAATGTTCGTCCACAGAGCTCGGTAGATACTTTTAGTATTTCTTTGCCTGATGGGTTAATAATTTGTGACATTATTGTTTTCCTTTTCTGGAGCATTTCAGTAACAAGGTTCAGTCGCCATACCGCAGTTGCAGTCATGGAAGCTGTGCTTTATTACTGATTTTTGACTCCGTTATTTTCTTCTTGTCCCACGTACTTTATTTCTATATGAAAGTGCGCGCGATTCTAACGAAAATACCCAATTTTATTTATGCTGTTAATTTCTTCTCTTTAGACTGATAAAACTAGTGCAATTTGCGTATTTTTATGAGAAGCGGACCGAGCCATATTACTAATATGGTAAGAGAGCATCGTAGTAAAAAGACGCAAAGTGCGCAGTTTTAGCGTCTAAGGCCGAGTTTTTTAATGAGCTCAAGATACGCAGCACTATCTTTACTGGCAAGATACTTCAACAAACGCTTACGGCGTCCTACAAGTACAAGCAAGCCACGACGTGCCATATGATCTTTTTTATTTACTTTCAAATGCTCGGTCAATTCATTAATACGAGCAGTCATCGCAGTAATCTGCGCTGTTGGTGAACCGGTATCTTCTGCAGGTGTAGTAGCTTTTTTTTCAGCGCCTGCCGTCTTTGTTGCTGTCATTGTTGAATAGAACTATAGCATGTCTACTCTGTTGCTGCAAGAGTTTTTTGTAAAAAGTCCTGGGTAATATCTGAAACTGGATATGCTTTTGTTACATCGTAATCACCTATTTGAGTCCTGCGTAGTGCCGACAAATAGCCACCACACCCTAGTTTTTCGCCAACATCATGCGCCAAACTACGAATGTATGTCCCAGAAGAGACCTTGCAAACAAACCCAACTTTGTCGCCATTAACTTCTACGCCGTCAATACTATATATACTAACCTTGCGCATTTTTAGCTCTGCTTTGAGACCTTTTCTGGCTAAATCATATGCCCTCTGCCCATTTATCTTGATTGCGCTGTATTGTGGAGGCATTTGCTCTATTTCACCTACAAACTCCTTCAGCGCCTGCTCTATCTCAACCTTAGACACTAGACCTTTGACCTTCGACTTTGTTATATGTCCTTCTGCGTCGTCGGTATCACTTCGACCTCCTAGAGTAATTTCTGCTTCGTATACTTTGTCCTTTTTCATGTACGCATCTTGTTGTTTGGTCATGTTTCCGACTAGAACTATCAATAACCCAGTGGCCATTGGATCAAGCGTACCGGCATGACCTACTTTTATCTTTTTGTTACCTGTAATCTGGCGTAGTTCGCCACGAATTTTGGCAACAACATCAAAGCTAGTCCATACCTGAGGTTTATCAACAAGCAAAATTCCATCCATCCCACTAAGCCTAGCATTTTTCTGATTTCATTTATCGTATTTCATTATTTTTTCATATATCGATTTTCCAGTGTAGCTACAAATGACAAACGACATATGATAAATTAACGAAACTTGAAACACGATATACGAAAAACTACAGCATTCTTATATCTGCTACCTACTCATCACTATTCACCTGTTACTGTTGTGGGTTCAAAAATGGATTGGCATTATTGCCTTCTGCATCATAAAACTGCGGAGTCATAGGTGGTGGTACTTTGGGCGGAGCATTTGGGTCAATCTTCTCATCTTCAGGTTTTAGTTTTTGTTCTACAGTCGGCGGATCGAGGTTAATTGGTTGAGCGCCCAGTGCTTGCATTGGCGTTGGGAAAAGAGGTGGCTGAGAAGCAGACGCTACGCTCACATTATTTCTTGCTGTCTCTAAATCAGTATTGGGTCCAGGAAATGTCGGTACTACATCTTGAGCTGTTGGTTCAATATGAGGGCTATGCACTGCCCTCTCTAAATCTTCAATCGAATCCTGAGCTGTCAAACCATCTGGAATAGTCGGCGCTTTTATTTGTGGTGCGGACGGTTGAAGCTGTTGCAGAACACCTGTCTCTTGTTGTGCTTCCTGCAAATCAAATGGTTTATCTGATTTAATTGGGTCGCCAGGATGAACTGGTGGCGCAATAACTCTCTGATGCTGCATCGTAGTTGTATCAATGCTGGCAGGCTGTTTTAGAGTTGGCTCGTCTTCATTATCATTAGATTCTTCTATTGGTGGATCTTCTTGTGGAGTTGGTATATATTCTTCTGCCGGTTCTTTTGGCTGTTCCAAATACGGATTATCTTGGGCCAGTGGCGCAAAATTATTCACAAACTGTTCAGATATCGCCGGTAATGTATCTGCAACGCTGGCTTCTTCAAGATTAAGGTTGCCGTCATCATCAATATGAATATTATTTACGTGCTCATCGTTATGGCTAATCTCTAACTCTCCGTCTGCTCCGTGTTTTGACTCAGACTGACTCTCTAGCGAATACTCTGTGTCAATACCTGGGGCTGGACCAGGCTCGTCTAGCTTTTCGGCAATTAATTGCTGGTTTGCACCGGCAGACATCAGTCGGGAGCTTAATGACAATGCTAATGGCGTTGTTCTATCGTTTTTGAATCGGTCAGTTTCAGCAATAATACCGGTCAAAAACGCTGTAGCCATCTGTCCATCAAGGATTTCTGGCTGGATTTCTGTGATTACTGTCGCAACCATTTCGCACAAACTACTTGCCTGCATATCCTGCCAGTTAATAGCACCCAAATCGCTCACTGAATCCCTTTTAGTTAGGGCAACAATTGTTGCATCGTGCAATATTCTGCCGTGTTCTGTTATGACCGTATCTAGGTCTTGTCGACTCGTGACCCCAAGAGCAATAACAACATCAACGTTGAAATCGCCTTGGCTAAATTCTAGGTCTCGGTCACTGATTGATGTTCTGTAGGGTGTTATAAATATACGAACAACGTCGTCTTCAACCTTATACCTAAGCTTGTCAGCTTTTGATTTATCAAGCGCAATAATAAAATCACGGAGCGAATCAGTTGTCGTTTCAATAGTCTTATCTGGCTGCAAAAATTCAATAGTCGACGGTACAATTCCGCTGAAAACTGTAGTCGCATGCTTATCCATCTTGTTCAGTGCTAGCGTAAGTCCAATAGATGCAGCCAATTCATCGACTGTCGGATTAGTACTAACTGTTATTAGCACATGACTAGCTGATTTAACCTGTTCTAGAACTTGCTGTTTTTGTTGATTGTTCATTTTTTTTGTTTTTAATTTAGAATTCAAATAAATACTACCATAAGCAGCATCAAATGTCCACCCCTAATTACCCGAGTATTTACATTTCTTCGATTTAGAGGTATAATTTGGCGGAATACTAATAATAATCTAAGTGTTAATCAGGAGTTCAATAGTACCCACATGCCAATAATTAAATCTGCAAAAAAACGAGTAAAAGTTACCGAAAAACAAAGCATTCAGAACTCAAAAACTAAGCGTTCACTTCGTGACAGCATCAAAGCTTTCACTGCTTCCCTTACTGCAAAAAAGGACACCACAAAAGCTCAGGCAGAAGCCTACAGTGCAATTGATACGGCGGTCAAAAAAGGCGTAATCAGCAAGAACAAAGCAGCTCGCAAGAAAAGTCAGATCAACGCTGCAGCAAAAGCCGCCGGCACAACCAAGCCAGGAATAAAAAAAGTAGTTAAAAAAGCTCCTGCTAAATCTGTTGCAAAACCAGACACAAAGAAAACTG
>Ga0075163_10001836_pt1 | contig 28742 bp, 27 predicted proteins | sample JI1023141ADNA_FD_71478 | JGI IMG/M metagenome (GOLD analysis project Ga0075163, IMG submission 71478) | Wastewater effluent complex algal communities from Wisconsin, to seasonally profile nutrient transformation and Carbon sequestration -... | ecosystem: Engineered > WWTP > Effluent > Algae...
CGGCGGTCGTGGCGGTCGTGGCGGTGGTCGTGGCGGCCGTGGCGGTCGCGGCGGCGGTCGCGATGACGGTGGTGGCGGCTGGTAACCAGACGACGTTGATCTCGAGAAACGCCCGCGAGCTTCGCGGGCGTTTTTGCGTTTGGGCCGCGCTGGCTGATCGAGCTGTGCGCTGGCTACCGGGATTGCCAAACGTCCACGCCATGCCGTCGTGGCCTCACGTGGGATCAAGGGCTTGAGCAGGCGTGAGCTGCGGCGTGCTGTGTGCACTGTAGCCGGTTCATGCAGCCCATCGCGATCCAGCCGAAGCGCCTCGACGTGGTGCTGCTCGCTGCCGGCGTGGTGGTGGTGCTCAACCTGCTCGACGCGATGTTCACGCTGCTCTACACGCGGTCGGGGCTGGCCACCGAGTCCAACCCGCTGATGGATCAGGTGCTCGCGGCGAGTCCCGTGTTGTTCATGCTGGCGAAGCTCTCGCTGGTCTCGCTCGGCGTGCTGGTGCTGTGGCGGTTGCGCGAGCGCCGCACGGCCCGGTTCGGGCTGCTCGCGACCGCCACCACCTACGTGTTGCTGCTCGGCTACCACCTGTCCGCGGTCGAGCACCTCGGTCGCGCGATCGGCTGATCTGATACTGATCGCGCGTGCGTCGGTTCGTTGAGCACGCGCTGCGTCCGGTCGATTCGGCCTCGCTCGCGGCGTTCCGGATCCTGTTCGGCGCGGTGATGTGCTTCGGCGCGCTGCGGCTGATCGCCAGCGGCTGGCTCGAGGTCATGTACGTCGAGCCGTCCTGGACGTTCACGTATCCGGGTTTCGGCTGGGTCCGCGCCTGGCCGGCCTGGGGCATGTATCTGCACTACGCGGTGCTCGCGGTGCTCGCGCTGATGATCGCGCTCGGGCTGTATCACCGGATCGTCACCGCGCTGTTCACGCTCGGCTTCGCGTACACGCAGCTGATCGACGTCACCAACTACCTCAACCACAACTACCTCGTCGTGCTGCTCGGCGTGCAGCTCGCCTGCTTGCCGGCCGCGGGGATATGGTCGCTCGACGCGCGCCGCGATCCCTCGCGTGCCCGCACCACGATCCCCGCGTGGCACGTCTGGTTGCTGCGCTTCCAGATCTCCATCGTCTACGTGTTCGCGGGCCTCGCGAAGCTCAAGGCCGATTGGCTCCTGCATGGCCAGCCGCTCAACCTGTGGCTGACCGCGCGCGTCGACACGCCGGTGATCGGGCCGCTGTTCGCCGAGCCGTGGGTCGCGATGGTGATGTCGTGGGCCGGCTTCTTGTTCGACACCACGATCGCGCTGTGGCTGTCGATCCGTCGTACGCGCGTCGTCGCGTACGGCGCGCTCGTCGTGTTCCACGCGACGACCGGCTACCTGCTCAACATCGGGATGTTCCCGTTCATCATGACCACGTCGGCGCTGATCCTGTTCTCGCCGAGCTGGCCGCGACGGCTCCTGCGCAGACCGGCGCCGGTGATCGACGCGCCGCCGTTCGCGCCGCCGCGTCGGATCGCGATCTGCGCGATCGCGATCCACGTCGTGCTCCAGCTCGCGCTGCCGCTGCGCCACGTCCTCTATCCCGGCGGCGTGCTGTGGAACGAGGACGGGATGCGCTTCGCGTGGCACGTGGTGGTGCGCGAGAAGCAGGGCAGCGTGACGTTCATCGCGCGGTTCGCCACCGGCAAGCGGCTCGAGGTCCCGCCCACCAAGTACGTCACGCCGCGGCAGGAGCGCGAGATGGCGGGACAGCCGGATCTGATCCTCCAGCTCGCGCGTCGCGTCGCCGCCGATCTCGAGGCCCGCGGCTATCGCGACTTCACGCTGCACGCCGAGACCCAGGTCTCGCTCAATGGCCGCGCACCGCACCCGATGATCGATCCCGAGGTCGACCTGCGCGGCGTCACCGACGTCGGCGCACGCGGCTGGGTGCTGCCCGGGCCCGAGGAGTCGCCCCCGACGTTGAGTCCTCGTAACAGCCAGTAACCATGGCGGCTTCCAAATAACTGAAAAGTGAAGTTGATAAACGTTTTCAGTTTTGCGATCCATGCGAGATGACTCGCAGCGCACCGCTCTGGTTGTTCGTGATCGCGTGCGGTGGGGGAGGTGGCGCGCCGGGGCCCGACGCACCGAGCGATGGCTTCGATCGCAGCGCGATGCTCGCGCACCTCGCGACGAACGTGCTGCTGCCGATCCAGACCGAGTTCAAGACCTCGGCCGCCGCGCTGCCCGGCGCGATCGACGCGTACTGCGATGCGGTCGAGGCGAATGCGATCGGCACCACCCGCGATGCGGCGAAGGCGGCGTGGATCGCCGCGGTGGATCGCTGGCAGCGCGCCGAACCGCTGCTGGTCGGCCCCGCCGCGATGGACAACAAGACGCTGCGCGATCGGATCTACGGCTGGCCGCTGCTCGCGACCTGCTCGCTCGATCGCGACACCGCCTCGCGCTTCGCAGATCCGAGCAGCTACGACGTCGCGGCGAAGCTGGTCAACGCACGGTCGCTCGCGGCGATCGAGTATCTGATCTACGTCGACTCGCCGGAGCACACCTGCTTGCAGACGCCCGTCGGGTGGGACGCGCTCGGCGCCGACCTGCCGCGCGCGCGGTGCCGGCTCGCCGAGGCGATCGCGCTCGACGTCGCCGCGCAGGCAGAGCTCCTCGAGACCGCGTGGCGCGCCGACGGCGGCAACTTCGTCGGTGAGCTGGCGAACGCCGGCACCAGCAGCTCGTCGATCGCGAGCGCGCAGGAGGGCATCAACCGGATCTCCGACGCGATGTTCTACACGGACAAGATGATCAAGGACATGAAGCTCGGCGAGACGTCGGGCATCACGATCAACGTGTGCGGCACCGTCGGCGAGCCGTGCCTGCGCGAGGTCGAGCATCCGATCAGCGACCGCGCGACCTTCGCGATCCGCGCGAACCTCGCCGCGCTTCGCGAGGGCTTCACCGGTAGCGCCGCCGTCGACGGACCGGGCTTCGACGACTTCTTGATCGGCGTCGGTCACCCCGAGGTCGCGCAGGCGATGACCGCGGATCTCGATGCCGCGATCGCCGACGCGGCGGCCCTCCCCGACAGCTTCCTGACCGCGCTGGCGAGCGACTACCCGCAGATCGTGACCACGCACGCGGCGGTCAAGCAGATCACCGACGACCTCAAGACCCAGTTCCTCACCCTCCTGAACCTCGAGATCCCCGACGATGTCGCGACCGACAACGATTGAGGTCGCGCTCGCGCTGCTCGCGAGCACGTCCGTCGCTACCGCCGATGACGAGGGCGAGACCGTCGAGATCGTCGATCGCGCCCCACCGGGGGCGAAGACCACGCTCGACAAGGAGCGCCTCGAGCGCGAGGAGACCGACGATCTCCACAAGATCCTCGGCAACGTCGCGGGCGTCTACCTGCGCGACGAGGACGGCTACGGGCTGCGTCCGAACATCGGCATGCGCGGCGCCGCCGCCGATCGCTCGTCGAAGATCACGTTGATGGAGGACGGTGTGTTGATCGCGCCCGCGCCGTACACCGCGCCGGCCGCGTACTACACGCCGCTGATGACGCGGATGTCGCGCGTCGAGGTCACCAAGGGCCCGTCGGCGATCCGGTTCGGGCCGAACACCGTCGGTGGCGCGGTCGATCTGATCTCCGAGCCGATGCCGGGCGAGCGCGCGGGCTACGTCGACGTCGCGGGCGGTAGCGACCGCTACGGCAAGCTCCACCTGCGCGCCGCCGAGCGCCGCGAGCGGTGGGGCGTGATGGGCGAGTACGTCGGCCTCCGCACCGACGGCTTCAAGGACCTCGATAACGGCGGGCCCACCGGCTTCGCGAAGCACGACGCGTTGCTGACGCTGCAAGCGACCTCGGCACCGTCGGCGACCGACTTCCACACGTTCGAGCTCAAGCTCGGGTACGGCCACGAGACGTCGCACGAGACGTACACCGGGCTCACCGACGAGGACTTCGCCGTCACGCCGCAGCGCCGCTACATGGGCTCGCAGCTCGACGAGATGACGTGGAACCACTTCCGGTATCGCGCGCGCCACAAGCTCGAGCTCGGCTTGCACGCGCGGATCGAGACCGTCGCGTACCGCCACGACTTCCATCGCGTGTGGGGCAAGGTCGATGGCTTCGTCGGGCAGCGCGACTTCTACAGCCTGATCGCGAACCCGGACGCCGGGGCGAACCAGGTCTACTACGCGATCCTCACCGGCCAGGCCGACACCGGCAGTCCCGAGGAGGAGCTGATCCTCGGCACCAACAATCGCCGGTTCGCGTCGCAGGGCATCCAGTCGACGTTCTCCGCCGAGGCGGCGACGGGCGACTTCAACCACCACGTCGCGGTCGGCGCGCGCGTGCACTTCGATCGCGCAGATCGCCGGCGCTTCGAGGATGCGTACCAGATGATCGGTGGCGTGCTGATGCGGAGCGCGCGGCCGGAAGCCAAGGTCCTCGATTCGCGCGCGGAGACGATCGCGCTCGCGACCTTCGTCGAGGATCGCGTGTACTGGAAGCGCTTCCAGTTCGCGGTGGGCACGCGCGTCGAGCTGATCGACTTCCGCTACGCGGATCGCCTGACCCAGGCGCAGAACGCCGGTGACTACGCGGTGATCATCCCGGGCGGCGGCGTGGAGTACACGATCCTCGAGGGGTTCTCCGCGCTCGCCGGCGTGCACCGCGGGTTCGTGCCGGTGGCGCCGACCGCGGCGTCGGGCGTGTTGCCGGAATCGAGCATCAACTACGAGGCGGGGTTGCGCTGGCGCGATCGGCGGATCGCCGCGGATCTGATCGGCTTCTTCTCCGACTACAAGAACCTCAAGGGCTCGTGCTCGCTCGCGAGCGGCTGCACCGAGATGCAGGAGGGCGAGGAGTTCAACGGCGGGCGCGTGCGCGTCTACGGCGCCGAGCTGCAAGCGGGCACCGAGTGGCCGCTCACCAAGAAGCTCGTGCTGCCGATGTCGGCCGCGTACACGTACACGCACTCGGCGTTTCAGAGCTCGTTCTCCTCGGAGTTCGCCGGCTGGGGCGACGTCGAGAAGGGCTTCGAGTTGCCGTACCTGCCGCGCCACATCCTCGCGATCTCCGCAGGCGTGAAGGCGAAGAAGTGGGAGCTCGGTGGCCGCGTGTCCTATCTCGGCGAGTCGCGCGATGTCGCCGGCGCGGGTGTGATCGAGGAAGCCGTGCGCGCCGAGCCGCTGCTCACCGTGAACCTCAACGGTCACGTCACGGTGCAGGACAATTCCGAGCTGTATGCGACGTGCTCGAACCTGTTCGACGAGCAGGTGATCATCTCGCGGAGGCCGTACGGCGCGCGCCCGAATGCGCCCCGGCTGATCTCGGTCGGCTACAAGGGTCGGTTTTAATTTTCAAATAAGATCCAGCAAGCATAAGAGTTTGCCGGATAGTTGAATGCAACGTTATTGAAAACAGTTTTCAAATTCGATAAAGCTGAGACATCGACATGACCAAGCTAGCCCTCGGATTCGTCGCGTTGATCGCGTGCGGCGACAACACCGACACCAACCCGCTCAACCCGGACAGCTCGCCCGATTCACAGACCCCGGACTCCACCCCCGATGGCAACACCTCGTTCGTGGTGCCCACGCCGTTCGCGGTGCCGCTCTCGGTCGCCGGTCCGGATCAGCTGCAGTCCGCGGCGCCCGGCCCCGAGGGCTCGTTCTACGCGGCGGGCTTCGCGGCCCAGACGATCGCGAGCAAGCGCTTCGTCACGGTCGTCCGCTACCTGCCGACCGGCTCGCCCGATGCCACGTTCGGTGCGAACGGCGTCGTCACCACGCCGCTCGAGTTCGTCGGTGGTGCGGACGAGGTCGATGTCGCCGTCCAGGCCGACGGCAAGATCCTGGTGAGCGGCACCACGCCGAGCCCGACGATCCTCGGCGATCGCGACCTCGGCATCGTGCGCCTCGACCCCAACGGCACGCTCGACGCCACGTTCGGCACCGCCGGCGTCGCGGTCATCAGCCTCGCCAACGCGATCATGAACGGCACCACGCCGACCGGGGCCGATGCCTCGCGCGGCCTCGCCGTGGCATCGACCGGCGAGATCTTCCTCCACGGTGCGTCGCGCGGCCTCGGCAAGAAGTCCGCCGATGCGAACGCGGATCGCACCGACACCGACTACACCGTCGTCAAGCTGACCGCGGCCGGCGTGGTCGACACCACCTTCGGCAATCAGTCGATCACCCTCGGCAACGGCTTCGCGCACGCGAACGATACGGTGCCCGGTCAGTTCCGCCTCGACATCCAGGAGACCGGAGCGACACCGCGCGCGCTCGCGGTGCTCGACGACGGCAAGCTGATGGTCTCCGGGTACGCGAACACGCCGGCGAGCGCCAGCACGACGCAGCCGGTGCTCTACAAGCTGACCGCGAACGGCACGCTCGACACCTCGTGGGGCGCGGATGCCCAGGGCGTGTTCCACGAGGTCGTGGTGCCGCTGCAGACCGAGGTCTACAACCTCGCGATCCACAGCGACGGCACGTTCACGACCGCGGGCTACGGCCGCGCGACCGGCGATGCGAACAACTTCATCTCGCTGCGCTTCCACCTCACCCCGGATGCCGGCGCCAACGTGCGCGACCTGACCTACAACAGCCTCGCCGCCAACGGCGTGCTCGAGTTCGATCCGTCGGGGATGGCGCTCGGCAGCAACTGCCGCAACGCGCTCGCGCTGCCGAACGGCAAGACGCTGCTGATGGGCTCGACCGGCCCGAGCAACCTGCCGGCGCAGGACGCGGTCGCCGCGTTCGTCGACGAGACCGGCATGCTCGACGCCGCCTACGGCGACGGCGTCCACCTGTTCAAGCTCGGCGCCGATGGCAACGACCAGTTCTGGGGGGCTACGGTTTCGGGCTCCAAGGCCTTCGTCGTCGGTTACCAGGGCGGCGGCGCAGCGAATGCGCAGACGGAAACTACCAACGACGACGCCTTTGCGGTGATCTTCGACATCCAGTGACTGAAGACCCCATCGACGCGCTGGTTCACGATCACGCCGACATCAATCGGCGGGTTCTCGAAGTCGGAAGATTGCTCGCCGGTCAGGGCGATGCGAACCAGCACGTCGACGTCAAGCTCGTCGAGTTGCGCGAGGAGCTGTTCCTCCACTTCGCGCGCGAGGAGGAAGGCCTGTTCCCGTTCGTCACCGAGCGCTTCGCCGAGCTCGCGGGTGCGGTCGAACAGATGGAGACGGCACACGATGCGATCTGCGGCGTGGTCGCGCGGATGTGCCACGTGGTGGCGAATGCGAACGTCGCCACGATGCGGTCGCTGTTCGAGCGGTTCGAGATGACCTACGCGCAGCACGCGAAGATCGAGGCCTCGTTGCTCGCCCAGCTCGCAGGTAAGCTCGACGAGGCGGATCGCGCGAAGCTCGCGCAGCTCGTCCGCGATCTCTAGAACTGTCCGACGAGTGCCGCGCCATCCTTGATGGGCACGAGCTTGAGATCGCGGCGCATCAAGCGCGGCACCAGGAGTCCGGCGCCGACTCCGATCAGCCCTCCCGTGAAGACATCCGACAGGTAGTGCTTGTCGGCCGCCATCCGCAGGTACTCGGTCGTCAGCGACAGCGTGATGCCGATGCTCCAGATGTACGGCTCGGTCCAGTAGCCGCGCCAGTGCGCGACCAGGCCGGCGCTCGTCGTCAGCGCGAAGCCTAGCGAGCTGTGCCCCGAGGGGAACGACAGGTGGTCATCCGAGTTGAACGCGGCGCCGGTGGTGTCGAAGTGCGCGTAGGGCCGCTGGCGCAGGAAGGAGAGCTTCGCGACCTGGATGAACAGCTGCGCGAACGCGACGGTCTCGACGATCGGTAGCAGGTCATCGACAAGGCGTGCGGCGCTGGCATCGTGATCGGACGCGATCAGGAGCCCGAGGCCGACGATCGGCGAGACCAGGTAGGCGTTGTAGTTGCTGAGCTTGTCGGCGCGGTCGCGATTGTTCCAGACCACCGCATTGCGCGCCGCACGATCGAACCCCGGTGGATCGCACCACCGGCACTGCGTGGGCACGAGCGTGTCGCGCAGCAGCTCGGCCGTCAGCCAGCCTGCGCCCGCTCCGACGGTGAGTGTCAGGTGGATGACGCGGTTCTTGCCGTACTTGCCGCGGTACCAGGGCTCCGCGTCGGCAGTGGTGGTCAGCCCGAACACGACGAACAAAATCGCGAGGCAACGAGTCACGTGGTTCTAGTGTCCACCAGGACGCGAGTCGTCGGTGGGTCGAGGATGAAGATCGTGAAGACCCGAGAACTGCCGTACCCGGCGACGCCACCCGCTGGCACACTCCGCCCGTGACGCGCGAGCGGCTACCGAAGGATGTGGTGCTGCTCGGCTGGGTGTCGTTCTTCAACGACGTCTCGAGCGAGATGATCTATCCGCTGCTGCCGCTGTTCACGGTGGTGGTGCTCGAGACCTCGGCCACCTCGCTCGGCTGGGTGGAGGGCGTGGCGCAGGCCACGGTCGCGCTGCTCACCGCGTGGGTCGGGCTGCGCTCGGATCGCTTCCGTCGGCGCGCCCCGTACGTGCAGCTCGGGTACGGGTTGCCGCTCGTCGGCAAGGCCGTGCTCGCGCTCGCGGTCGCGTGGCCGATGGTGATGCTCGGGCGCGTGATCGATCGGGTGGGCAAGGGCATCCGCTCGGCGCCGCGCGATGCGCTGATCGCCGACGTCACCCCCGCGGCGGATCGCGGGCGTGCGTTCGGGCTGCATCGCGCGATGGATAGCGCCGGCGCCGTCGTCGGAATCCTGCTGTCCGCGTTCCTGCTGTGGTGGTTCACCGGCACGCCGGCGAAGGGACAGACGGAGAGCGAGCAGACCGCGTCGTCGTTCCGCATGATCTTCGCGATCGCCGCCGGGCTCGGCCTGATCGCGCTGGTGTTCACCTTCAAGCTGCGCGACCGCCCGCACGACGAGAAGGTCACCACGGCAGCGCCCGACCACAAGCTGTCGCGACAGTACTGGGTCGTGCTCGCGCTGCTCCTCGTGTTCTCGCTCGCGAACAGCAGCGATGCGTTCCTCCTGCTGCGGGCCGTCGATCTCGGCCTCGCGCCGTGGGAGGTGGTCCTGCTCTACGCCGTGATGAGCGTGGTCTACATGCTCGGCTCGTATCCCGCCGGGACGCTGAGCGATCGGTTCGGGCGCTGGCCGATGATCGCGATCGGCTGGGCGATCTACGCCGTGGTCTACGGGCTCCTCGCGTGTACCGGCGCCTTCGCGATCTGGCCGCTGCTCGCGCTCTATGGCATCCAGCTCGCGATCACCGACGGTGTCGGCAAGGCACTCCTCGTCGACCACGCCCCCAAGGATCGCCGCGGCTTCGCGCTCGGCATCTTCTACATGGCGACCAGCGCGACCACGCTCGCGAGCAGCGTGATCGCCGGCGTGCTGTGGGATCGCATCGACTCCGACGCACCGTTCTGGTTCGGCGGTGGCGTCGCCGCGTTCGCGCTCGTCCTGCTCCTCGTGATGCGCCCGTGGCGCCGTGCGTGAGCGCACGGCGCGATGGTGACAACTCGCATGAAGCCGTGATGAAGGCGAGGCTGCGATCCGCCCCCCCACCGTCGAGCTGTCGCGCGCTCCGCTCCGGATGTCGGTCCATCTACGGCTGTCCGGCAACGACCTCGTCCCGATCGGGGTGGAGCGACGAGCTGGTCCGCGAGTTGCTCGAAGCAGGCAACGGTGTCGCCGTTGTTGTTCAAGTGGTTGGATCGCGGGGGCTTGGTGTCAGGCCGGCGCGGAGCACCTCCCGAAGCGTGCCTCGATGGCATCGGGCCGCGAATTCCGAAGAATGAACCGGGCGCGGGGATGGCGATCGAGCCAACCCCGCGCCCGGTTTTCTTGCCCTCTGCAGCGAACCGCGCCAACACTCGCCTCATGCGTCTCTCCATCGTCGTCGGGCTGCTGACCCTGGCGGGTACTGCCAGCGCGGATAACGTCGAGGACCAGCTCGGGCCGCGCGAGATCGGCGTCGGCGAGGCGATGCGAGGCGGCGCCACCGGCGCGAGCGCCATCCCGCTCAATCCGGCCGGCCTGCCGCTCAACCGCGAGCTGGTGTTCGAGGGTGGGTTTGGCTATCGCGCGTCGGACTCGGCGTCGCTGATCGGCGTGTCGGCCTGCGATTCGACGAACGTGATGCCCGGCTGCTTCTTCTACGGCTACGCCGGCTCGAGCCCGGAGCTCGAGGGGATGAGCGGCACGCGCCGCACGCATGTCGGCGGGCTCGCGATCTCGCGGCAGTTCCTTCCGCGCGTGCTGATCGGGCAGACCACGAAGTACTACGACTTCAACTCGACGATGATTGGTGAGAAGGCAGCGAGCGGCTTCGCCGTCGATCTCGGCGCCACCATCCGCATGACGCAGATGATCAACGTCGGCCTCGCTGCGCAGAACCTGTTCGCGACCGAGCGGACGACGCAGTTCCCGCGCACGTTCGGCGGCGGCGTGTTCGCCCGGCCGCTCCCGTCGATCGCGATGTCGTTCGACATGCGCTACAACCTCGACGTCGATAACCCGACGGCGCGCTACGGCGGCGGCCTCGAGTGGTTCATTCGCGCGAAGCAGAACGGCTTCCCGCTGCGGTTCGGCGCGGTTCGCGACAATGGCCTCGAGGCGACGTACATCAACGGCGGCATCGGCATGGCGACGATGAAGTTCGGGCTCGACATCGGCGCGCGCCGCCAGGTCAAGAACGGCGACGAGACGCTGATCCTCGCGAGCATGCGGTTCTTCGGTCCGCGGATGAGCTCGCCTACGCTCGATTCTGAGCCCGGCTTCCAGTAGCTGGGCGTGATGTTGCAGCCCTTCGCACCATGATGCTCCTGCAACGCATGGCGGCTGGGATCGGGCGGATGGTGCGCGAGATGGTCAGCGGGAACCGTGCGCGCGAGCGCGCCGGGCGCACCGGCCCGCGGTAGCCAATCGGAGCTTGTTGTAGAGTTCGCGCGTGGCCAAGCAAGACACGTCTGCGCTCGTCGAAGCCGCAGCTGCCTTTGACGCCGAGCTCGCGACGTACACGCGGCTCGGAAAACTGTTCATCAGCACGCCGCTCGGTAGCGTGAAGCACCTCGAGCGTTCGAACGGCACGCTCTCGGAGATCGCCGCGTGCGAGGGCCGGTTGCAGACCGCCGGGCAGAACCTGGTGATGGCGCTGTCGAGTGCGCGACAGGGGCAGGAGCAGCTCGCGAAGCAGGTCGTCGATCACGTCGCCGTGGTCCAGGGCCGCAACAAGCAGCTCCAGGATCTGATGGGCGAGCTCGCGGCGGTCGCCACCGCGGTCGGCGGGCTCAACGAGAAGATCGTCGCGAAGACCAGTGAGGGCGAGGGCGATCTGCCCACCGTCGTCGACGCACAGGGCATCGCGACGAGCGTGCTCGATCTGTCGATGCGCGCCGAGCAGCTGGCGAACCGCGCCCGCGAGGCCGAGATGGAAGAGCTCGCCACGCAGGCGCACGCGCTCCATCAGAAGCTGCAGGTGATCGGCAAGAAGCTCGCGCTCGCCGGTCAGAGCTAGGACCTACGTGGGCGTAGTCGTACTCGTTCGTGAACCTTGACGACGACGGCGACGGCGACATGAACAATCGGTCAAAGCGTCTTCGTAAGAATTGCGACGACGGCTTCGAGCAGTTTCACCGCGACTCGCGCCGGCGCCTTCGGCGATCGTTTCGGACCACGGCGGCTCGCGATCGTTGGTCTGCACGATCGGGCGTGACGTCGCGGAGTTGAAAGCCAAGCATGTCGAGCGCATCTGCTTGGCGTCCACCTCCACGTCGCCGTTGCCGTTGCCGTCGCCGTCAAGGTCCGTCAAGGTTCACGGCTACGCCCACGTAGCGACAGTCCGAAGTAGTCCGAACCGAACGAGGTAGCTAGGCGCGGCCCACCGCGCGCAGCGCCGCGACCTGCTCGACGGAGCCGAGCACGACGAGCACGGTACCGTCGACGATCTTCTCGTTCGGATCGGGGTTGTAGATCCACGGCCCGTTGCTGCGCGATAGCGCGAGCACCGTCATCCCGAAGCGATTGCGGATCGCCGCCTCCGCCAGCGTCGACCCGACGAGGCTCGAGCCTGGCTCGACCGTGGCCTCCTCGATCCGCCAGATCGAGCGCCTGTCGCGCAGCATGTCGTCGAGGAAGCGCACGACCATCGGACGCAGCATCTCGGACACCATGCGCAACCCGCCGATGTAGCCGGGGTTGACGATCGCGTCGGCGCCGACCCTGCGGATCTTGTCGACGTGGCTCTTCTCCGTCGCGGTCGCGATGATCTGGAGCCGCGGGTTGGCCATCCGCGCCTCGACGATCACGTAGATGTTGTCCTTGTCGTCCTTCATCGCCGCGGCGAGCCCACGCGCGGTCGCGAGGTCCGCGCGCGCGAGCACGTCCTCGTCGGTGGGATCCCCGATCACGCACCGCAGGAGCGGACCGGGATGGCGATGGGCCAGCTCGTTCAGCGCGTGCTCGTCGACATCGATCACCACCACGCTGCTACGCGCAGCGATCAACTCATCCACGATGTACGCCGCGGTGCCGCTCGCACCGCAGACGATCACGTGGTCTGTCATCAGTTGGTGATTTCGAACTTCCACTTGCCGCCGTCGGCGCCGATCCCGGTCGCGCCGCTCGGGACATCGTAGCCGAACTGGATCTGCCCGGTGGCCTCGTAGCTGCCGCGCGGGCCGCTGCACGTCATCTTGACGGCGAGCTTCTGCCCGTCGGCCTTGAGCTGGTCGCCCTTGAGCGCGGTGTTGTCGCACTTGACGTCGGCGGGCAGCATCGCCTTCCACTCGTAGTTGGTGCCGGGCTTCTTGCTGTAGACCAGCCAGCTCGCGAGCGTGACCGACATCGACAGCTCGAACTTCTCGCCGGCCTTCACCGACTTGGGACCGGTCAGCGCCGTGGTGTGGAGCTTGATGCCCGCGATCAGCGCCTTGACCTTCGCGTCGCGCGCGTCGAGATCGGCGGGCTGCGAGCCCGTGGTGACCAGCTGGACCTTGTTGTCGACGTCGACGACGATCGACATCGGACCGGTGACGCCCAGGCCCTTGAACCACTTCGCGGTGGCGGGCCCGAACGCGACGGTGCCGCGCCCGACGCCTTCGCTGCCGCGGATCGGATCGAGCTTCTGCGCCTGCGGCTTGGTGCCGTTGACGTACGCGATCACGTAGGTGTTGCTGGTGGTCTCCTTGAGCGTGGTGATCCGCGCGAGATCGTCGGTGCAGGCCGCGACCTTCGGCGCGCAGAACCAGTGGATGACCACCTTGCCCGCGGCGTCCTTCGGGTTCGGGTTGTCGTACATCCACAACATCGTCGGCCAGCCGTCGGCGCCGTTGATCGGCAGCGTGGATCCGACGGTGGGCATCACCGCCGGGGCCGGCGCGGGTTTGGGTTGAGCAACCGCGATCGAGCTCGACGCGACGAGCGCCGCACAAACAACTAGGCGAGTCATGGGGGAACGATACCCGACGAGGGTAGTGGTCATGTAGCCTCTAGACGTGACCCCGCGCGGCTTGTTCATGATGCTCTGCGCGTGCTCGGGGCAGCCTGCCCCGACGACGGAGAAACCGATACCGCGACCGGTGATCGTCGACGCTGCGCCTGTCTTCTCCGCTGCACCGCTGCCCTCGCTCCTCGGTGCAGCGTGCGATAGCGCTCGCCCGTGCGCCTCCGACCTGGCGTGCGAGGCGTCACCGCGCGGTACCTGCAGCATGGCGTGCTCGATCCCGGGGACGCCGTGCGGAACCGCGGGCACGTGTGTCGAGTACCCGACGACGAATGTCTGCCGCACCAGCTGCACGACCAACGACGATTGTCGCGCCGACGAAGGCTACGCCTGCGACGCGGTGTGGAAGGGCTGCGTGCTCGCGAACGCGCCGACGATCGCACCGCTCTCGTGCCCGCCACCCACCGGCTTCGGCCGCGATCCCTCGTTCGGGCCACCCACGGATCTCGGCGCGGCGCGCGAGCCCTCCGCGACACTGCTCGACGACGGCAGCCTCGCGATCGTGCAGGGCCGCGACCTCGTGCGGCTCGATCACGCCGGCCGGATCGAGCGTGCCGAGGCGAGCTTGATCGCGGGCGAGTCGGCGATCGCGCGCGACGGCACCACCCTGTTCCTCGCGACCGGCACCGCGCACCAGGTGTTGCTGTCGGCCTCGCGCGATCGCGGCGGCACCTGGAGCCCACCGATCACGATCGCGGATCGCGAGTGCACCAGTTGCGCACCGTTGATCGCCGTCGGCAACGATCCGCAGCGCAAGCGCATCCTCTACGTCGGCTACGCGTCGGAGAGCGGCCTGCGGATCCGGGCGTCGCGCGACGGCGGCGCGAGCTTCGGGGCGCCGGTCACCGCGGTGCCGGGAACGCGCGGTTCGTTCGCGATCGCCGCCGACGGCACGCTCTACGTCGTGTCGCTGCGCGGGTCGGTGCGCGGCTCGTACGGCTCCGGCGATCAGGAGATCGTGATGGCGACCTCCAGCGACGGCGGTCGCTCGTTCACCAAGCCGCGCCTGATCAGCCGCTACGGCGAGCGCCTCCCGTTCTACTTCGGCACGCCGCGCATCGAGGTCGACTCCGCGCGCAAGTGGATCTACGTCGCGTACACGCGCGGCGGCCGCGACGGCAACTGGGATCTGGCGCTCGTCGCGATCAAGGACCTTGCAAAGCCGTGGACACGCGCGCGGATCGGCGACGATGCGACCTGCGCGGCGACGTACTTCGCACCGCAGCTCGCGCTCGATCCGACGACAGGGGCCCTGCACCTCGCCTGGTACGATAGCCGCGGCCCGCGCTACGCCCACGGCATCTGCGCCGACGGGCTTCGCAGTTGTAGACAGCTCGGCCGGCTCGACGACGGTGCGTTCGCCGGGCTCTCGCTCGCGCGCCACGGTGCGACCGCTGCCTCGGAGACCACCACGCTCGTCGTCGATCGCCAGCGCCGGCTGCTGCATGCGGTGTGGTCGCAGCCGGTCGGTGCCGAGTCGCGGATCTTTCACGCCAAGGCAAAGCTGCCGCTGCGCTGACATATCATCGGGCATGCGCTGGTTCTGGCTGCTGCTCGTCGCCTGCTATGACAACAGTGGAGGCCCGCCACCAGCAGCCTTGCACGGTCGCTCGGTGATCCTCGAGCAGCCGGAGTCGGTGGTGGATCTGTGTGCAGCGTGTGCCAGCCAGCTCCGCGACGGTGAGCGAGTGGTGCGCTGCGAGCGCACCGGCGACGATCTGTATTTCTACTCGGTCGGCCCCAACGCCACGAACAACACCGGAACGGTGTTTGTCTACTGCGGGATCGAGCGATGAGGCTCCTCTGCCTGGTCTTGCTCGTCGGCTGTGGCGAGTACGAGCTCCGCGACGAGATGCAGTACCTGAAGTTGTCCGAGATCCGCCCTGGCTTCGAGGGGCCCCTCGAGGGCACGGGGTGCTACGACCTCTGCAGGGCCTCGATGGCGAACCACGTCGGGTTCGTGTCGTGCAACGAGGCCACGGTGGTGGCCCAACCGCACCTCGTGTGCAGCCTGACGAACACGGCAAAACGGAAGGACGTGCTGTCGGTCGTGTTGCCACTCCCCACCGGCCTCGATCCGCGCACCCGTGGCGAGCTCGACGTGAAGTGGTGCCCGCGCGAGACCTGCGTCGCGCCGGTCTCCGAGTCCCACAACGTCGACGCAGCCACCGAGACCATCTCGGGGTGTCGTGTCCACGTGGTGGATCCGGCCGAGCGATTCGTTGCCTGTGTGGTTCGCCTTCGTTACCACCGAGGCGCGTTTGGCCCCTGAGATGATACGGTCCGGCCGTGCCTGATAAGGACGAGCCGAGCGATGTTCCTCGCGCAATCGTGGTCGAAGACGGGGTGCTGCCCGATACCCCGACCCAGCTAGCCGAGGAAGTGGTCGGCACCAAGCCGCCGGGCACGCACGAGTTCACGATCCGCGCGGTGATCGCCGGCGCGGTGGTCGCCGTGATCATGGGCGCGTCCTATCCCTACGTCGTCCTCAAGCTCGGCTTCGGTCCGAACGTCTCGGTGGTCGCCGCGTTCTTCGGCTATCTGTTCCTCGGCATCCTGTTCAAGAGCTTCAACCGCTGGGAGAACAACATCGTTCAGACCGCGGGCACGTCGGCGGCGCAGACCGCGTTCATGTGCATCATCCTCGCGGCGTTCGATCTGGTCTCCCAGAACCCGAAGCTCGACTACCCGGTCCCGCAGGCGCTCGATCCGAACGTCCTCGCGTGGATGAACACGCAGCACCTCTCCGTACCGACGCAGGAGTGGTTCTTCGGGTTGACGGGGCAGGGGCCGTTCGGGCTCGACCCGAAGATCTTCGGGTGGCTGACCGACTACCACTTCGCTCCGACCACCTTCCAATCGTTCCTCTGGCTGACCGCGGCGAGCGTGCTCGGCCTGCTGCTCGCGGTCCCACTGCGCCGCCACTACATCGTCGACGAGAAGCTGACGTTCGCCGACGGTGTCGCCGCGGCGGAGACGATCGTCGTCCTCGATGCGCGCGGTGAAGAAGCGAAGCGCGCGGCCCGGGCGCTGTTCCTCGCGACGCTGGCGTCCGCGGTGTTCTGGTTCCTCACCACCAAGTGGTCGGGCGAGATCTTCGGGCACGCGGTGCTCGATGGCGACTGCAACCTGGTCTACGAGTCGATCCTCCCCGAGAACTCGCTGCCGACGTTGTTCGGCCTGACGTGGGCCACGGCGGGTGCCGGCTTCGCGGTCAGCTTGCTCGCGATCGGCTCCGGCATGATCGTCGGCAACCGGATCAACATCTCGATGGCGATCGGCGCGATCCTCGCGTGGGTCATCGGCCCCAGGCTGCTCCTCGATCAAGGCATCATCTCCGCGCCGCTGATGTCGCTCGAGTGCGGCATGGCCCCCGAGCCATCGCCCGGTCGCAACAGCATCCTGCTGTGGATGATGTGGCCCGGCACCGGCATGCTCGTCGCCGCGGGGCTCGCCGCGCTCGCGCTCAAGTGGCGCTCGCTCGCACGCACGTTCTCGACGCTGTCGTCGAAGTCGATCGACGTCGCCGAGTTCCCGCTCAAGTGGGTCGGCATCGGTGTCGTGATCTCGACGATCGCGCTGCTCGCGATCCAGTCCGCGTTCTTCGACGTGCCGCTGTGGACCACGCTGATCGCGACGCTGCTATCGGTGCCGCTGATGCTCGTCGGGCTGCGCGTGCTCGGCGAGACCAACTGGGGCCCGATCAGCCAGCTCACCAACATGATGCAGGTGATCTTCGCGGGCCTCGTCCCCAAGAACATCACCGCGAACCTCGCCGCGTCGGGCACCACGGGCACGATCGCCACGCAGTCCGAGGCGATCATGCAGGACTACAAGGCCGGCCACATCATCGGGTCGACGCCTCGCTACCTGACGTACTCGCAGCTCCTCGCCGCCCCGATCGGAGCGATCGCCGTGGCGCTCAGCTATCCCGCGTTTCGCGACCTCTACGGCGTCGGCGGCGACAACGGTCTGTCGGCACCGGGCTCGCGCCGGATCGCCGGGTTCGCCGAGGTGCTCTCCGAGGGCTTCAGCAAGCTGCCCCCGGGGGCGCCTCAGTTCCTCGTGATCGGCGCGCTCGTCGGCGTCGTGATCACGCTGCTCGAGATCAAGTGGAGGAAGTGGGTGCCGTCGGCCACCGGGCTAGGCATCGGCATGATGGTGCCCGGCAACGTCGTGCTGACGATGGTGCTCGGAGGCCTGATGCTGTCGGTGTGGACCCGCGTGAACAAGCAGCAAGCCGACAAGCTGGCGATGCCGCTCGCGTCGGGGCTGATCGCCGGTGAGGCGCTCGCTGCGATCATCGTGCCGCTGATCGTCGCCATCGGCTTGCTCTCCGCGAACCCCGAGCCGGTGCACGCCGGGTGCGGGATGTTCGGCGATGCCGTCGGGATGATCCCCGGCTGCCGTCCGTGATGTTACCGTCGAGGGTATGACGGTTCAGCTGCAGCTCGGGACTGCAACGTTCACCCTCGAGGGTCAGGGCACGCGGATCTTCGCCGGGCGCGATCCGTCGACGTGCACGCTCGCGCACCAGGATGCGACGTTGTCGCGCCGCCACGCCGAGATCTGGCTGCAGGACGGCCAGGCCTACCTGCGTGACCTCGGGTCCGCGAACGGAACGTGGGCGAACGGCCAGCGCCTCGGGCACGAGCCGGTCGGGCTGCAGCCCGGGCTGCTCGTCTACCTCGGGCACGTGCCGCTGCAGTTCAGCGTCGCCGGTGGCGCCGTCGCCGCCGCGCAGCCCGCCTCGCCCGCGCTGGTCGCCGCCGTCGAGGCGCATCGCCAGCAAGCGATGGCGGCAGCTCCTGCGCTGAGCGCCTCGTCGACCTCGACGCCGCTGCCCGCCGACATGGCGTATCGCAAGCAAGGCTCCAACGACAACGGCGTGCTGCTCCTCGCGCTCCGCCAGGACACCCACTTCTCCGGCCAGAACATCGACGGCTATGTCGAGTTCACCGCGCTCGACAACGAGAATGTCGCGAGCATCACCGTCGAGCTCGTCGAGATCCACCGCCGCAAGTCGGCGATCGGGAGCTGGGAGAAAGAACACGTCTGGGATCGCATGCTGGTGCGGCAGGGCCCGTGGAAGGCGCAGCACAACGACGTGCTGCCGCTGCCGTTCTCGCTGCGCTGCCCGCACGGCGTGTCGATGTCGAACAAGGAAGTCACCTGGGAGATCCGCGGGCTCGTCGACATCAACTGGGCGAGCGACATCGACGCGATGATCCCGTTGACCATGCGCAACCCCGACATCGAGCGGATGCGCGACGCGATGGGTTCGATGGATTACCGCGTCGAGGACATCGACTCCGAGCCCGCCGGTCAGCGCTTCAACGGCACGTTCATGCCGCCCGCGCACATGGCGAAGGAGTGGGGCGTCAACAGCGTCAAGCTCGAGATCGACTACCTCGGCGCGAACATCAAGGTCCGCATGAAGCTCGACAAGAAGGGCCTCAGCCACGATCCCGCGGTGGATCAGGTGTTCGAGCTCGGGCGGTTGCGCGCGGCGTCGCAGGCCGAGCTCAACGCCACGTTCAAGCAGATGCTCGATCAGCTGCTGAAGTAACCCGGCACCTGATCCGTCGCCCCTGCTGCAGCGGCAACAAGCCCGCTTTTCGGTGGACGAATAATTGAAAATGGATTTCAATAACAAACATGAACTGCACCCGACGGCTGCTCGCGGCAGGCGACCACACGGTGGTGGAGCAATGCAGTTGTGGGGCGGTGCACCTGACGATCGGCGCGGTCACGCTGCGGCTCGCGGGCGATGCGATCGCGTCGTTGTCGCTCACGCTCGATCAGGCGACCCGCGCCCTGCGGGGGCACGAGGTGCTGCTGTCCTGAGGTTTTGCCCGCTCGGTCGCACGGTTCCTCCCGGACCATGCACGGCGATCGAGAGGGCGCGTTTTGTCGTCTCGGTGAAAACGACCGAGACGACGTCGGCGACGTGAAGAGCCACCCCTCTTACGTCGCCGACACCTTTTCTAGGCAACTCGGGCGGACGGAATCGTCGGCTCGGCAGGTGGCTGCGCCGGCGCCTTCTTCGCGAGCAGCACCGCGACCAGGCCGATCAGGCTGACACCGGCGGGGATCAGGCCCCACGCGACCACGTTGTGACTATCGAGCATCAGGCCGCCGGTGGGCGGTGCCACCGCCATCGCGACCGAGCCGAGCGATCCGGAGATGCCGATCGCGACGCCCTGCTCGTGGCGGCCGACCGCCTGGGTGATCCGGCTGGTCAGCACCGGTCGCAGCACGCCGTGCCCGAACGTCGAGATCGTCGCGCCGACCACCAGCCATCGCCAGTCCTCCGCGAACGCGATCACGCTGTACGCGATCACCGAGCAGAAGAACGAGCTGATCGTCAGCTTGAGCTCGCCGTACTTCTTGACCAGCCGGCCGAGCAGCCCGCCCTGCAGCACGATGCCCATGAAGCCGGAGTAGGTGAACAACCAGCCGACCTCGGTGTGGTCCCACTGGAGGTTGTCGTTGTGCTTCGCGAACAGCGCGAAGCCGGAGAAGAACAGCGAGAACGCGAACGAGAACAGGAAGAACTGGACGTAGAGACCGCGCAGCTCGGGGCGACCGAAGTACTCGGCATAGACCCGCCAGTCGAACGCGCTCGGGCGCTTGCCGCCGGGACCGACGTCGACGTTCGTGACGGTCGGCTTCTCGGTCTTGGGGAGCAGCGTGTAGGTGCAGAAGATCGACAGCGCCGACAGCGCCGCCGCGACGAGGAAGGACACCTCGCAGTGGAACGACACGTCGAGCACGTAGTCGCCCAGCCACCCGCCGAGCGCCGGGCCGAACAGGAAGCCGAAGCCGAACGCCACGCCGATCACGCCGAACGCCTTCGCGCGGTTCTCGGGCTTGGTGTGATCGGAGATGTAGGCCTGCGCGATCGACAGGTTGCCGGCCGACAGCCCGGGCAGGATCCGCCCGAGGAACACCATCCACAGCGAGCCCGACATCGCGAGCACGAGGAACCCGAAGCAGGTGCCTGCCTGGCTGTACATCAGCAGCGGCTTGCGGCCGTACTGGTCGGACAGCTTGCCGATGATCGGGGTGGAGATCAGCGAGCACACCGCGTAGACGCTGACCAGCAGGGTGGCGGTCAGCGGCGACGCTCCGAACGCCTCGGCGTAGTACGCCAGGAGCGGGATCACGATGGTGAAGCCGAGGACGTCCACCAGGACGATGAGGAACATCGGTAGCAGCGGCGACCTGGCGCGCTCGGTGGGCTGCTCCTCGACGGACATCGCGCGCAGCATCCCCAAAACGGCGGAAAACCGAAATCCCCGAGGAGGTCTTTCCTACGATTCGTGCGGCTCTGATACGCTCATCCGATGCGGGGGAAGCTGATCGCGTTGATGATGATCACCTGCCTCGCGTTCCCTGGGTGCTTCGGCTACAACCGGTCCGCGAAGCGCTGGTCGTACGTCGGCGACACCATCCTCATCCTCGGCGGTGGTGCCGCGATCGCGCTGGACGTGACCTCCTCCGACAAGCCCGACGTCGGGATGACCGGAACCGCGGCCAAGCCGTACGACCCGCCATTCTCGGGCGTCATGCTGACCGGCGTGATCCTCGCCGCGGCGGGGCTGTTCGGCATCCTGTTCAACGCGACGCGCCCGATCGTCAAGACGTCGCGCTGACGATCAGGCCGAGCACTCGCCCTCGGAGGTCTGGACCTCGAAGGCGATCGACTGACCGAGATCGATGAAGTCTTCCTCGACGGCATCGGCGTCGGACAGCTCCGTGAGATCGGAGATCAGGCTCTTCAGGCGATCCGCCGGCACGCTCTTCCAGAACGCGCGACCGGTGGCGCCCTCGGCGATGTAGAAGTCGAGGAGCCGCTCGACGGTGGCCGCGGCGCGACGCACCGGGACCTTGCCGATCAAGCGCCCGAAGTCCGCGCCCTCCGCCCCGATGCCACCGCCGACGTAGACCAGGTACTGCGGCGCGGGACGGCCGGCGATCTTGCGCATGCCGCCCTGGAAGCCGATGCCGCCGATGTAGTGCTGGCCGCAGCCGTGCGGGCAACCGCTGATCTTGACGTCGAGGCCCTTGGCCGCCGAGGTCAGATCGGGGCGGCGATCCAGCAGCTCGGTGAGCTGGGCACCGAGGCCGCGCGACGCGGTCACCGCGAGCTTGCAGCTCGACGCCCCGGGGCAGCTGGTGACGTCGGCGAGGCTGTTCGCACCTTTCAGTCCGAGCCCCAGCCCTTCGAGCTCGCGATGGAGGGCGGGCAGGCGGGCGTCGGGGACGTAGCGCAGCACGAGGTTCTGCTCGTTGGTCGTCCGGAGCTCGCCTTCGCCGTAGCCGACGACCAGCGGGATCAGGCCGCGCAGCTGCGTTGCGGTGATGTCGCCGAGGATCAGCCGGATCACCACCGACGAGAACCCGGCCTGCTTCTGGGGACGCACGTTATCCGCGGCCCACGCCACGTAGCTCGGCTCGCGCTCGGAGACCTGCAGCAGGGGAGGGCGCTTGCTCCTCGGTTCGGGCTGCGCGGGGAGGACGAGCGGCACGCCACCTTCGGCGCGGATCGCCTCGCGCTCCTTCGCGTACTCGGCGAGGAACGCGGGCACGCCGACCTTGTCGATCGCCCACTTGAGGCGCGCCTTCGCCCGGTTGTGGCGATTGCCGATCCGGTGGAACACGCGGATCACGGCATCGGAGGCCTCGAGCAGCTCCGCGGCGGGCACGAACTCCTCGACGACGATCGCGCTGCGCCGCAGCGTCGACAGGCCACCACCGGCGAGCAGCTGGAAGCCGCGCTCGTCTCCGCGCTTGCGGGCGAGGAAGCCGAGGTCGTTGATGAACGCCTGCGAGCAATCGGTGCCGCAGCACCCGCCGAGCGACGGCTTGAGCTTGCGCGGCAGCGTCGACGAGTACGGCCCGCGCAGCAGGTGCCTCGCGAGTGCCTCGACGTACGGCGTGGGATCGAACGGCTCGTCCTTCGCGACGCCGGCGAACGGGCAGCACGTCCAGTTGCGCACCGAGTGGCCGCACGCCTCCTTCGTCGTGATGCCGGCATCGGCGAGGATGCGCAGGGCCTCCTCGACATCCGCGGACGGCACGAAGTGGTACTGCACGTTCTGTCGCGTGGTGACGTGCCCCTTGCCGCCGCCGAACTTCTCCGCGATCACCGCGAGCGCCTCGAGCTGCGCCGGCGTGACGATGCCCGCCGGCAGCTTCGCGCGGATCATGTTGACGCCGTCCTGGCGCTGGCCGTAGACGCCGTTGAGCAGGCGGAACGAGCGCCAGTCGTCGGGGGACAGCTCGCCGCGCTCGAAGGCCTCGAGCTTCGTCACGAACAGATCGACGTCCTCGTGACGAGCAAAGCCGAGGCGACCGGGGGATGGCGTAGGAACATCGACGACGCTCATGAGGTTTTCTCCAGTGCGATCGGCGGCTGGGCGCCGAGCTGAGGTAGCTGATCTGCGAGGGCGACGACGCGACCGATCACGAGCACGCCGGGGAGCTCGGTCGAGGTGTCGACTCCGGGGAGCTCGCGGAGGGTGCCGAGCCATCGCACGCCGCCGTCGTGCGACGCGCCGAACACGATCGCGGCGGGGGTCTCGGGCGACCAGCCGCGCGCGATCAAGCGTGCCGCGATCGCCGCTCGCGTCTTGATGCCCATCAACACGACGAGCGACAAGGTGTCGGGCGCGATGCCGTCGAGCGTCGGGCCGAACGCGCTCTCGGCGTGACCGGAGATCACGGCGAACGCCGAGGCGACGCCGCGATGGGTGACCGGGATCCCGGCGAGCGCCGGGGCCGCGATCGCCGAAGACACGCCGGGCACGACCTCGTAGGCGACGCCCGCGGTCTCGAGTGCGAGGGCCTCTTCACCGCCGCGACCGAGCACGAACGGGTCACCGCACTTGAGGCGCACCACGCGCTTGCCGGCCTTCGCGGCCTTGACCAGCAGCCGGTTGATGTCGGCCTGGTCGATCGAGTGGCGCCCCGCGCGCTTGCCGACGAAGAAGCGCTTCGCCTGCGGCGCGAGCGCGAGCAGCTGACCATCGACCAGCGCGTCGTCGAGCACGAGGTCCGCGCGCTGCAAGCGATCGAGAGCGCGCAGCGTCAGCAGCTCGGGATCGCCGGGTCCGGCACCGACGAGGGACACGAATCCGTTCATGACTTCTCCTTCGCGGCGGCCTTCACCGTCGACGATCCACCCCGGGTCTCGTAGAGCTCCTGCAGCGCTCGCAGCAACAAGGGCCGGCGCTCGCCGATCGGTACGTTCGCGGCCTTCCACTCGGCGCGCGTCGCGAGGGCGACGGCGACCCAGCGCTCGAGGTCGCGCGGCAGCATCGCGTCGAGGCCTTCGCGCAGCAGCCCGGCGAGGGCAGGGGCCGCACCGCCGGTCGAGATCGCGATCTCGACGTGTCCGCGACGCACGACGCCTCCCAGAAACGCGCTCGCCGCGCCCTTGTCGTCGACGGCGTTGACGAACACGCGGCGCGCCTCGGCCGCGTTCGCGACGATCCGATTGATCTCGGGAGGAGCCGCCGCGCAGACCCACCAGACACCGTCGAGGTCGCTCTCGACGAAGCCGCGCTCGACGAGGACGACGTCGCGGGCGCGGATCGCGTCGGCGATCACCGGAGCGACCACGGTGACGCGGGCACCGGCGGCCAGCAGGTCATCGAGCTTCGACGCGGCGACCGGGCCTCCGCCCACCAGCAGGACCTCGCGACCGGCGAGATGAAGAAACGCGGGATACAGCGTCATCGCGAGATCTCCGCTTCCCGCACCGCCGCAGCTCGCTCTGCGACACGACCATTCGTGGCGCGATGAGGATGCGACGAGGTCGCTGCGGCGATGCAGGAGGACGGAGAGGTCATTGCCAACCCGCCTGGCGGTGGGTGGCGGCGGCAACACGACGGTGTTGCCATTGCGTGAGGCCGTGACTCGCCGAGCCCGCCGCAGCGACGAGCAGCGCGATCACCGACGCACGCACACCGAGATCACGAACGACACGCAACGTCTTCATCACGCACCCTCCTTGAGGTGTAGGCCGCACTCGTTCTTCGCCGAGCCGCGCCACCGACCCGCGCGGGGATCCTCGTCGGCGGCGACCGCCGTCGTGCACGGCTGGCACCCGATCGACGGGTAGCCCTGATCGTGCAGCGGATTGACCGGCACGTCGTGCGCGTAGACGTGGGCCCAGACGTCGTCGTGGGTCCACGCGGCGAGCGGGTTGATCTTGATCAGGTCGAACTTGCGGTCGCGCTCGACCACGCGCGCGGTCTTGCGCTCCGGCGTCTGCTCGCGGCGGAGCGCGGTGATCCAGCCGTCGTAGCCGGCGAGCGCGTGGCGCAGCGGTGCGATCTTGCGGAGCTCGCAGCAGCGATCCGGCTCGTGCTCCCACAGCTTCGGTCCGTGCAGCAACGCCTGCGCAGGGATCGTGAGCTCCGGCGTGACTGCGCGGATCACCACGCCGTAGCGCTGCTCGAGCTGCTTCCACAGCGCGTAGGTCTCGGGGAACAGCACGCCGGTATCGAGCGTGAACAGATCGATCGGCAGCGCGTGGCGCGCGATCAGGTCGATCACCACGCAGCCCTCGGCGCCGAACCCGGTCGCGAAGGTCAGCCGGCCGTAGCGCGCGGCCGCCCAGCGGAGGATGTCGAGCGCCGTGGCGCCGTCGAGCAGATCGCCGAGCACGGCGACCTCGTCGGGTCGGGCTCGCGTCACCACAGCGGCTCATCCGTCATAACGGATGAAGATCTAGCAGGCCACTAGACGACCTGTCAATATAACGGATGAACGTCTAGTCGAGCTAGCGGCGCTTGAGCTCCGCGATCGCCGCGCGGGCACGTCTGATATCCGGATCGTTTCGCGGCGCAAGCTTCAGGAATGTCTCGAAGTTATCGATGGCCGCCGACTTCTGTCCCTTCGCCGCATAGATCACGCCGAGGTACAGGTAGTTGATGGCGACCTTGCCGTCGCGCCGGACGGCCGGGATCAGCAACGCCTCGGCGTCGTCGTAGCGCTTCGCATCGACATACAGCAGCCCGAGCTTGGAGGTTGCCTTGAGGAACGGCGGGTCGAGATCGAGCGCCTGCCGGTACGCCTTGATCGCCTTCTCGGGCTGCGCCTCGAGCCGATAGATCTCGCCGAGCGCGTACCAGTACTTCGATTCGTTCGGCGACTTCTGCACGGCCTTGAGCAGCGCCTGCTCGGCATCGCCCTGGCTGCGCTTCCCCTGGCTCTGCTCCACGTTGTAGAGCAGGCCGAGCTCGAAGAACGCGCGCCCGTTCTGCGGATCGAGCTCGATCGCCTTGTCGAGATACTTCTTCGCCTCCTCGAGCTCGCCCTGGTTGCGACGCGACATACCGAGGTAGACGTGGATGTTCGGATCGTCCGGCGCACCCTTGAGCGCGGCCTGGAACTTGAGGGCGGCTTCGTCGTACCTGCCGAGCTTGTCGAGGCCGATGCCGAGCTGCAGCTGGTACTCCGACTTGGTCGGGTCGAGCGTCGCTGCCTTGCGGAGCTCCTCGACGCCTTCCTCGACGCGATCGAGGATCAGCAGGGCTCGGCCGCGCTTCTCGTGCCCGGCGGCGTCGCCGGAGTTCATGTCGATCACCTGCTGCGCGACCTCGAGCGCCTCCGCGCCACGGTTCGCCGCGAGCAGCGCGTCGGCGTACAGCTTGTAACCCCGCGTCGACGTCAGGTTCTTGTCGTAGAACGCCTTGGCCACGTCGATCGCGCGCGTGGGCTTGCCGCTGTGGATCAGGAAGTCGACGTGCTCCTCGAGCGTGTCGAACTCGTTCGAGATCGCGAACGAGCGGGCGTAGTACTTGTCGGCGTCGACGATCTGACCGTTCTGCGCGGCCTCGCGAGCGTCGGCGAGCAGCGCCTTCGCGTCGGGCTGCTTGTCCTTCTTGACGATCTTGACCACCTTCTCTTTGCCACCGCACGCACCGCCCACCAGAGCGACACCGAGGGCCAAGGCGATCCACCGCGACATGCGGCAAAGCGTAGCGAAACCACTGGTGGTTCGCCAGTTTGGGCAGCGTTAGCTGCTAGGGCGTTCTGCCTCAGGCACGGGCGTGGGACGGCGCACAGCGAGCAGCACGGCGATCACGATCATGCCGTTGGCAACAAACGTCGTGATCCCGAGTGGCTCGCCGGAGATCGCGGCGCCGAACAACACCGCGATGATCGGGTTGACATACGAATAACTGGTCGCGACGACCGGGCGCGTGTTGCGAAGCAGCCAGCTGTACGCGGTGAAGCCGATCAGCGAGCCGGCGACCGCGAGGTACAGCAGCCCGAGCCAGGTGCCCGACGAGGTGTCGGCGGAGATCGTCTCGCCGGTCCCCAGGCCGAGCATCCCGAGCAGCACGCCGCCGCACAGCATCTGCACGGCCGGGAGCATGAAGGGATCCTTCGTCGTCGGCGTGACCGGCAAGCGGCGCTGGATCACCGAGCCGATCGCCCACGCGATCGGAGCGCACAGCAGGATCGCGACGTGCTGCGGCTCGCCCGCGAGCGACGGCCCGCCCATCAGCACGAGCACGCCGGAGAAGCCGAGCACGAGCGACATCCACTCGCGCGGCGTCGGCTTGTCGCGCCCCAAGCTGCCGAGCACGGCGACCCACAGCGGCATCGTCGCGCAGACCACGGCGGCACCGCCGGAGGACACCGACTTCTCGCCGAACGCGACGAACGCGTTGCCACCGACGAACAACAGCGCTCCGACCGGCGCGATCCGCAGCCACTCGCGCAGCGGCGGCACCTTCGCCCCGCGCTTGAGCGCGATCAGGAACATCACCGAGCCCGCGAACGTGAACCGCATGCCGCCCTGGAGGAACGGCGGGATCTCGCGGACGACGATCGCCATCGCGAGATAGGTCGAGCCCCAGATCACATACGTGGCGGCCAGGCTGATGACGACTCGAACATCCACAGGGTTTGTCTTTTGCCACGAGAGCGTAGGTGAACTGACGGCCGCCATGGTCACGTAAGATGACGCATCCTTGCGAGCAGTACAGACGCACAGATCTCTGTCCGCGACCAGTACAGACAGTCTGTGCATGTAGGTGACCTTTCAACTGTGCTGGTCGATCTTGAAACCGATCAGTACACTCGGTTTCCATGGTGGCCACCGGCGGTTTCCTCTACGAACATCTCGCCGACGAGCTCGGTCAGGCGATCGATCGCGGAGCCTTGCGGTCGGGTGATCGATTGCCGTCGGTGCGACGGCTCGCGCAGGAGCGCAGCGTCAGCGTCGCGACAGTCCTCGAGGCCTACCTGCGCCTCGAGAACGCCGGGCTGATCGAGGTCCGCCCGAAGTCCGGACACTTCGTGCGGCGTCGCGCACAGCTCACCGCCGAGCCCCGCGCGGCGCGGCCGTGCAGCACGCCCTCGCGGGTCACCGTGTCCGACGCGTACATCGAGATCCTCGCCGCGATGCGCGATCCCGAGTTGCTGCCGTTCGGCTGCGCGACGGTGGATCCGTCGTACCTGCCGATCGCCGCGCTCAACCGGATCATCAACCAGCTGACGCGCGAGATGACCACCGTCGGCGCGCGCTACGAAGGTGCGCCCGGATTGCTCACGCTGCGTCGCCAGATCGCGCGTCGCTCGGTCGATTCCGGGGTCGCTCTCTCCGAGCACGATCTGATCACCACGATCGGCGCCACCGAGGGGCTGTCGCTCGCGCTGCGGGCCGTCGCCCACTACGGCGACGTGATCGCCGTCGAGTCACCCGGCTACTTCGGCGTGCTGCAGATCATCGAGGGCCTCGGCATGCGCGCGATCGAGATCCCGGCGAACCCGCGCACCGGCCTCGATGTCTCGGCGCTCGAGGAGACGCTCAAGAGCCAGTCCGTCCGCGCCGTGGTGTGCGCCCCGACGCTGCTCAATCCGCTCGGCTCGGTGATGCCCGACGACGAGCGCGAGAAGCTCGTCAAGATCACGGCGAAGCTCGACATCCCCGTGATCGAGGACGATGTCTACGGCGAGCTGATGTTCGATGGCTCGCGCCCGCGTCCACTGCGCGCCTTCACCGCCGAGCCCGAGGACAGCAACATCATCCTGGTGTCGTCGATCAGCAAGACGCTCGCGCCGGGCTACCGCGTCGGCTGGGTCGCCGGTGGTCGCTGGCATGATCGGATCCTGCGCCTCAAGTTCGGCAACACGCTCGCGTGTCCGACGCTGCCGGGCATGGCGGTCGCCGAGTTCCTCGCGTCGGGTGGCTACGATCGCCACCTGCGCCGG